>Ga0316224_1000022_pt1 | contig 256144 bp, 234 predicted proteins | sample TBH18013metaG_FD_206254 | JGI IMG/M metagenome (GOLD analysis project Ga0316224, IMG submission 206254) | Freshwater microbial communities from Trout Bog Lake, Wisconsin, USA - TBH18013 | ecosystem: Environmental > Aquatic > Freshwater > Lake > Hypolimnion/Profundal zone | place: USA...
AGGCGAACCGTGGGACGCCTCGCTCGGGCAGCGGAGGTTCGAGCGGTATATGACTCCGAACCTCAGAAACCGTGTCGCGGCTTAGGTCGACCCGAACGATTCCAGATCAGGGAATTGTCCGATTCTTAGTGCAACGTGAGGATCTTTGCGTGCTTCGCGTCACTGGCCTGAGTTAACGTCCGCGACATAAGGAAGTGTTTGTGCGACTCAAGTGAAACTGCGAGTTTCGCGGTAGAGGGACGCACGACAACTCGCGAGTCATCAGGGGTGAGCAGAAGCGTGTGCAACGAGCCTGTGAACCCAGTAACCACAGGCCTTTTCGCGCCTGACGTCAGCAATGTCCGTTGCGCTCGGCACTGTACGGCCCACCAATAGTGACATCCTCGAACCATGAAATAGACACGTAGTGAATCGGTTCAGGTATTCCGGAGGCTCTCCTTCTTGGGAGAGAGGATGGAATCATGGCGAGACAATCAGCGGCACCGAAGAGGCATCCACCTGAGTTGAAGGAACGGGCCGTGCGAATGGTCCGAGAAGTTCGGCGAGACGATCCGAAGGACCAAGGGTTGGTGACGAGGGTGGCGCGCCAGTTGGGCGTGGGCACTGAGTCGCTGCGCCAATGGGTCAAGCAGGACGAGATCGAGGCGGGTCTGCGCCCGGGATGTCTAGAGCTTCTTGGCCAACGTTGCCAAGGCTGAGAGCGTGGCCTTGGAGACCGTCTTGGTCTCGACGCTCGCATTGACGTAGTGCAGCGAATCCGCTTCGACGTCGATTCCCTGGCCGGTTATGCCGGATTCGGTGTCGATGTAGTAGAAGGCCGGAGCACCGAGTCCGCTCAACGGCTGGAAGGTGAACTTCGCTTTGGCGGTGGACTTGTTGACCAGACCCTCCATCTGGCTGACGCTGAGCGCCTTGGAGAGGGTCTCGTAGGAGAGTGAGACGATCCGTTCGATGGAGGCCATGGAGGTGTAGGCACCGTAGGTGCACAGGGTCGTCACCGACGCGACACCGAGGGTGGCGGCGGTGGCCTTCGTCGACACCACGAGGGAAGTGGCGTTGGGCAGGCTGTAGCCGATGATCTTGGAGACCGTGGCCCCGCTCACCTTGTCGCAGATCGCCGACGTCGCCCGTGCACTTTCGACGTGGCTCGACAGGGGTCTCGACAGGGATCTTGTGGCGGCGTGCGCCGCAACGGGCATCGCTACGGCCGTGGCGGCCAGGGCGAGAATGGCCAACGATCGCGTGGTCAGCGCCTTCATCGATACTCCTTGGAGTCGTGCGCTTGATGTAAACGCGGGTGAGGAATCCTGTCAACGTAGCAGACAGCGTGCGCGCCGCGCTGGGTTCCACGGTCGTGTGGCGGCGCTCGACCCCTCCCCATTCGATGGGGGGAAGAGGGCTCCGGAGGCGGGGCCGGTACGCTCCAAGGCTGAGCACGTCGTACACCACCCAACTACTTTCGCCTGAAGCGCTACAACGTTCTGGCGGGTCCTCTGCCAGCAACCGCAGCGGTTGAGGTCCCCGTATTCGTTCGAACACGCAGCCTCGGGTCGGTTTCAATGGCACAGAAACCTGGCTGTGAAGGGCGCCGCCGCCACCATTCGCGACGAGGGGATCGCGGATGGTGGCGGCGCTGTTCGCAGAACCCGGATGCGTACACGCGGCCGGGTTGCGTCATTACTTGTACGACTGGACCGCGACGGTGAGCGTCTTGCCCGTCAGGCTACCGATGGCGTAGACGATGTAGGTCGTGTCGGGCGCCAAGGTGAGCGACGCGGGACCAATGACCGGGGCCGTCGTCGTTCCGGTCGGGTACACGCTGATCGGGTAACGGCCAGCCGGCACGTTCGCCGGGCTCGACGACATGGGGTTCACGAGGTTGGTCACCAGCGCGGGTGATGTTGTCGGACCCGCGTAGACGTCGACCGCCGGGGCTTCCGCCACGTGGCGGACTATCACGCGGGCGTCACCCATTGGAATCGCCGTCGTCGGGTTGGCAAAAACGTTCAGTGTCGGTGCACCGGTCGCGGTCAGATTGGCGACGACCGTGGCGTTCTCACCCGCCGTGACGTTCACGGTCGCGGCCAGGATGGACTTGGACTTCGGCGCGGCGCCGTAAGGGCGGATCGCCAGCGCGTACTTGCCGGGGTTGAGGGCGACCGAATCGGTCTTTCCGAACACGAAGTCCTTGATAAGGACTCTGTTGTTGGCATAGACGGTGACGGGAGTGTTCGGGATACCGTGCACTACGGTCACCTCGGCCTTGGCGGACGTCGCCTGGGCCGCCGGAGCGCTGATGGCCAGCAGGCCGGCTCCGGAGGCGACCGTCGCGAGGGTCGCGGCGATGAGGGAATTGCGTAGACGCATTGTTGTCTTCTTTCCTGTTGGGGAGGCCCGGCCATCTGCTGGGTTCACGTACTCATTCGCAGCACGCCCGTCGTCGGTTGCATCGATTTGTGGACCATTGTGACGCTACGGATCTTTTGCAATTACCGGCAACCGTTCACAACGATCTGACGAAGAATAGAGTTGTGGAGGACTCGAGGGCAGATTCGAACGTCGCGGACGCTGGACTGGTGTCGCGACTGCGCCACGGGGACCAGCGGGCGCTCGAGGAGTTCTATCGTCAGCACGGGCCTGTCGTTCGTGCGTACGTCAGGCGCTTCGTGCGACGAGACGATGCCGAAGACGTGGTGCAACAGGTCTTCTTCGAGTTGTGGCGTTCCCGTCACCGCATCGATCCGGAACGAAGCATTGTGGGCTTCACGTTGGGGATCGCCCGTAAGCGTTCCATCGATTATCTGCGCCGGCGCAAGGATCTCATCATCGACGTCAATGATCTTCGTGAGCTGGCCGGCGACGATGGCGACGATCTGATCGATCGACTGACGTGGGCGAGCGCGGTACGAAGCGGCTTGGACGACCTCGGGGTTGATCAGCGGGAGGCTTTGGAATTGGCGTACTTCGGTGATCTGACCCAGAAGGAGATCGCGGACCGCTTGGGCGTGCCGATCGGGACGGTGAAGGCGAGGATGGCGCGCGGCATGCGACGCCTCGCCGAGAAAATTGAGAAAGGTGAATTGATATGAGTGCTCATTGTGACGCGGAACTCTTCGCGCTGTTGGCGGGAGAATTGGGCCGTGAGGAGACCCTCGCAGTGGTGGCTCACCTTCGAGAGTGCGGGGCCTGCACGTCGGAACTGGTCTCGGTAGCCGTCGCGTACGGCTCACTGCGGGCTGCGAGACGGGTTGAGGACTATCTGGACGTGCGGGGCGACGTCGCCATCGCTGAGGCGGTTCCACTAGTGGGGCGGGACCAGCAACCGCCGCTCCAGTTTCGGACGCGTCATCGTCAGCGCGTTCTCTCCTTGGTGGCGGCCGCCGTGGTCGTGGTCGCGGCCGCGACTGGCGTGTCGTTGGCGCTGTCACTGTCGCGCCACCCTTCGCCACCGGTCTCTGCGGTGGCGGCCCTGCACCACATGGACGCGCCTGTCGCTGCGACGGGCGAGGCGACGGTGCGAACTGTGGGCCTCACGCGCCAGATGGAAGTTGTCACCAAGGGACTCCCGACTGCACCGGTCAATCATTACTACGAAGTGTGGCTGTTGCAGCCGACGACCAACAAGATGCTCCCCGTCGGCGTTCTTTCACCGGCAGGTGAAAGTACCTACGCCCTCGCGAGCAGCATTATGGCCCAGTACTCGGCGGTCGATATCAGTTTGCAGACGAACGACGGGACGACCGCTCACTCATTGGTAAGCGTCCTTCGCGGCAGCGTGCACACAGTGTGACCCGATGCTCGAACCCCGGTGTCCGAATCTAGGAACGATGATCAACGACGGATGAGGATTTGATCATTCAAGAACGCGACCCGGGATGAACTTTCGACCCTACACGTAGTTCCTCGAGCGGTGGAGGACCGCCTGCTCGCCAGTTTGTCGCTACACGATCTACGTGGAAAGATGTCACAAGAGCAACAGATGGTGATCATGGATCCCGCCGCGCAGAGATTGACGTTGGAACTGGACAAGGTCTTCACTTCTCGCACCTTTCTTGACTCGCTGTCTGAAGGCGTCGTCTTCCAGGGTGCCGATGGCGCCATCGTCGACGGAAACGAAAAGGCTCTCGAGCTTCTCGGGCTGTCGAGGGATCAGTTCTTGGGGCGGACCTCTTACGATCCGGCCTGGGGAGCGGTCCACGAGGACGGTACTCCCTTCTCCGGCGAGGACCATCCGGCCATGGTGACACTGCGCACCGAAAAGTCACTCAGCGACGTGATCATGGGTGTCGACACCCCCGACGGCAAGCGACGTTGGCTGTCGATCAACAGTCATTTGATTACCGACGAGCACGGTGTGATCGGCGTCAGCACTGCGTTCATTGACGTGACCAGGAGTCGGCTCGCCGCCGTGGAAGCGAACCGCGCTCACGAAGCGCTCGAAGTGTCCGAGCGTCACTACCGACTGCTCGCGGAGAGTGCCACGGATATCGTCATCGAGACCGATCATGTGGGACTCATCACCTGGAGCTCACCTTCGGTCGAGCGCATCCTGGGCTGGACTCCGGAGGAGTTGACCGGAACGAACGCGCTATCGCTCGTGGCCGACGAGGACGTTGCGGCTGCGAGCGCGACGCGCACCAGGGTGATGAGGGATCACGCGCGATTCCATCGAGATTCGGTTCAAGACGAAGATGGGAGTCGTACGTTGGATGATGGTCGTCAGTCGACCGGCCCCTGAAGGCACCATCGTAGGGCTCGCCGACATCGACAATGAAGTTAACGAGCGGCGGGCCCGAGAATCGGCCGAGGAGCGCTATCGCCTCATAATCGAAAATGAATCCGACGTGGTCGTCCGGGCCGACCTCGACGGCGTCGTCACGTGGATCTCGCCGTCGATTACGGAACTCACCGGATTCAAACCAGAGGACATCGTCGGACACAGGATTTGTGACTACGTGCACCCCGATGAGATGGTCCACTTCGCACTCATGATCAGCAAGGTGGTCGGTGGAGAGAAGTCGGAACTCCTCGCTCGCATGCTGCTCGCCGACGGTAGTTACCGATGGATGTCGTCGCGCTACCACCCACTTCTCGACGAGAAGGGCGCGCCCTCGGGGATGGTCGTCAATTTTCGTGAGGTGAACGATGAGGCGATCGCTCGCCTCGCCCTCGCCGAAAGCGAGAAGCGATTTCGCCTCGCCATGGAGTCGGCACCAATCGGAATGGCGGTCGAAGACCTTGATCGTCGCTTTCTGTTGGTGAACTCCAAATTGGGCGAGATGGTAGGACACGGGGTCGAGTGGTTGCTAGAGCATCGCGTGCCCGAAGTCCTCGAACCCGAGGATGACATGGTGGACCTCAGGCACCGCGCAGAGATCGTCGCAGGGACACTCCCGATCGAAGCATGGGAGTGTCGACTGCAACGCGACGACTGCGAACCGGTTTGGGTCGAGCACTCCATTGGACTGCTGAGGGATGAGGCGGGTGCTCCACTCTCGTACGTGTCCACCTACGTCGACGTGACCGAGTCGAAGAAGGCGAAGGAGAGCCTCACCTACCAGGCGACGCACGACCTACTCACCCACCTCACCAATAGGCGCGACCTCTTCAACCAAGCGGACAAGGTGATGGGTCGCGTTGAGCGTACCGGCGCGATGGTCGCCGCTCTCTATGTTGACGTCGACCATCTCAAGTCGATCAACGATAACTACGGCCACGCAGCGGGAGACCAAGCACTCGTCGCCATCGCGCACCGACTCACGTCGGCGTGCCGGAGCAACGACATCGTGTCGCGCGTCGGTGGCGACGAGTTCGCCATCCTGCTGCCCGGTCTGCATTCGATCAGCGACGCTGAAGCCGTTGCCGACAAGATACTGGGCGCGCTGGTCGATCCGGTGGCGATAGATGGGTCGATGATTCCCCTGAGCGTGAGCATCGGCATCGCGCTCGCAGGTTCCAATGAGAGCGCTGAGGAAACGTTACGCCACGCCGACACCGCGCTCTATCACGCCAAAGAGGAGGGCCGTGGTCGAGCAGCAAGTTACCGCACCCCGAGCATGACCCGGTGAGCGGGACCGCTGCGACGAGGTGCACGTCGGACCGATGCGACACAGCATGTCTGGGGGCCAGTGACCGAAACCGAGTCTTCTCCGGGCGTCTGCGAGCACTGCTGCGCTGACCGTTCCGTCGAGGCGTTCGAATCGCGGCGCCGTCAAGGAGGTTACGACTGACGGGGCGTCGACGATGGAAAGGTCGATTCCGAGGGCGCGGGATTTCGCCGCGAGTCGCCACGAACCTTCAATCCGGTCCGTTGACGCTCGTACTGAGCGAGTTGGGCGTGGCCGAGGGGTCAGAGTCCTCCACTCGCGTCGGATCGTAGGCGCTAACGACGTTGTACCGTCACGATGTTGCTCCTCAGCCCCCGAATCAGCCCTTGCACTTCGTTACGAGGTTGCATAAACTTCGTTACGGTTTGTGTGTCGAAGTGTCGGGAGGGTCCATCAAGTTCATCGAGAATGCAGACGCGACGAACCTGAGCATCGTTGCTCAGATTCAGTCGAATGCCTTCACGAACGACTTGCGCACCGGTCTCATGGTCACCGACGGACACGGAACCGTCATTGCGTGCAACAAGTCCGCTCAAGTTCTGCTGGAACTGTCACACGACCAGTTGTTGACGAGCTCGCCGTACGATGCGGACATGAATGCCCTTCACGACGATGGTTCGCATTTCTGCGCCGATCAGTTCACGTCGTCAGTGGTCCTTCGAACGGGCGAACCCCACCTTGGCGTGATGGTCGGGATCTCATTCCCGAGCAAGAAGCGGCGATGGATGTGGGAGGACGGGTACCCGATCTTCGTCGATGGGCAGCTCGCGGGCGCCGCTATTTGTTTCGATGACATCACGGACTTTCGACAGAACCGTCAGTCGTTGAGACTCATGAACGAAGTGAATCGAATCGTGATGCTCGATTCGAACGAGCATGACCCCCTGCAGCGTCTTTGTGATGTGCTGGTCGAGTCTGGTCATTACCCACTGGCGTGGGTCGGCTTCCTCTCCGATAACGCATCGGGTGACGTCGAGGTTGCCTTCGCCTCTGGCGCAACGGACTACCTCACGGAGGGGATGATATCGGTCTCGGGGGCGAAGATCAATGGACTGGGCCCTACCGGCACAGCACTGCGCACCGGCACCAGCCAAGTGGCGGACGAGATCGCCTCGTCGGAATTCTTCTCACCCTGGCGAGAGAGGGCCGCCGAGTTTCAACTCAAATCGTCGGTGGCGGTCCCCTTTGCCCCCGGTGGCAAGAGGGGAGTACTCTCCGTGTACGACTGGGACGTGTTCGCTTTTGACCAAGAGATAGTTGAGGGTCTGGAGTCGATTGCGCGCGAGATGGAATTCTCGGTGGGCCATATTCGCTCAGTTGAGAAACTACGAACCGCTCTTGACGGGACCCTCACCTCCTTGGGCTACATGACCGAGGCGCGCGACCCCTACACGGCGGGCCACCAGAGCCGGGTGGGACTGCTCGGCGCCGCGATTGCGAAACACATTGGTGTGGACGCCAGAATCGTCGAGCTCATCCGCCAAAGTGGCGACGTCCATGACATCGGCAAGATTGCAATACCAACCGAGATTCTCACCCGCCCCGGACGGCTCAGCGCCCTGGAGTACGAGATGATCAAGGCGCATCCGACCGTCGGTTTCGAAATTCTCACGAAAGCCTCGGTGCCGTGGCCCATCGCTGAAGTGGCGCGAGATCACCACGAACGTATGGACGGTTCGGGCTATCCTTCGGGTCTGCTGGCCAGTGAGATCATCCTGCCCGCACGCATCATCGCCGTCGCTGACGTGGTTGAAGCCATGGCTCACCACCGTCCCTATCGAGCGGCGCTCGGCATGGACGCCGCACTCGCCGAAATCACCAGGGGTTCGGGGACGCTCTTCGACAGTGACGTGGTCGAAAGCTGTCGAGCGGTCATCGAAGCCGGCTTCAGTTTCGCTTGGGACTAGTTGTCGCGCGCACGAAGGTCGCGGAACGTCGCACCAAAGTCCGGTTCGAAGGCATGGTGCTTCGACCCAGATCGACGATGGTGAGTGGGCGCGCTATGGGGCGACCAGTCTCAGGTTGACGATATCGGGCCTTCGACAGTTGGATTGGAGGAACATTTGCGAGAGAAGGCGGCGCTCCGCCAGTGACCTGCTCAGCCTTGCTGAGGATTTGCCAACTCCCAGTGGCGCCACCGTGAAGTAGTCGACAGCGTCGCGTTGAAGGTGGTCCTTCTCCACCCACGCGACCACGCCGACGTCCCCCGTCACGTCAATCGAACGTGATGGACCAGTGAATACTCCCTATCCTGTGCAAGTCCCTATGGTCTGGCCACGTTCGTGTGTTCTGCGCGTAGCACTTGGCGCCGTGAACTCGTTGTGAACCTGAAGTTCCCTCCTTCGGCAAACTCGGTTGGTGATGGCGCGCGGTGAATAGGCCGCACCAGACCGAGTCTCCACCGAAGTATCTCCTACGCGCCGACTTCTGGTGGCGTTTCGGTTGACGCTTCGTCGGGGTGAGCCTGGTCGACGATGTTCAGCCGACCGGGTCTTACCTCCCCTCCACGTCCAGTGACGGAGTCTGTCCCCGCCAGGCCTTGTCGGGCCAGGTTGATCGCCGCGTTCACATCGCGGTCGAGCGTGAGGCCGCAGGCCTCACAGTGATACGTCCGCAGCTCCTGGGACAGTTTGGCTTTCACTGTCTGGCAGTGGCTGCAGGTCTTCGATGACGGGTAGAAGCGCCCGGCCTTGACGACTGCCGAGCCGTACCACTTGGTCTTGTACTCGAGTTGGCGGGTGAACTCACCCCAGCTGGCGTCGGCGATGTGTTTGGCGAGGGAGTGGTTCTTCATCATTCCCTTGACGTTGAGATCCTCCACGACGATGAGGTCGTAGTTCTTCGCGAGCATGGTGGTCGTCTCGTGGATGAGGTTCTTTCGCGAGTTGGTGACACTCGCGTGGACCTTCTGGACGCGGGCGTTGGACTTCTTCCACCGGTTCGACGGCGCGACGCCCTTTCGAGGACCCTGGCGCCGTGCGGCGATGCGTTGGGCGTGGGCCAGGCGCTTCTCGGCCGCCACGAGGTGGTGGGGGTTCGCCACGTCGAGCACGAGGTTTCCTTCAGGGGTAGCCCCGGTGTAGAGGGTGGCGAGCCCGACGTCGATGCCGATGATCCTCTCGGGGGGCCGGGTCGGTGCCACCGCACGCTGCACCTCGACGGAGAAGGCGACGGTCCACGCGCCCCGCCGCTCGGTGATCGTGGCGGCCAGGATCCGCCCATCACCGCGCTCGAGGTGCCGGTAGAGCTTGCGGGTGGACTCGTAGGTCTTGAGTTCCCCGATGCGGCTGACGCGCACGTGGTGCGAATCGGTGAGTCGCACCGCGGTATTCGTGAAGCGCACCGAGCCACCCTGCTGTCGCTTCTTCAAGGTGGGGAACTTGGCCGTGCCCTTCTTCCAGTTGGTGAAGGCCCGACTCAGGCGCTGGGCAAGATCACCGAAGAGCGTGATCCCTACACGCAGGGTCATCAGATCCACGTAGCGAGTCTGGGAGCGGCACTGGCCCACCATCTCGGTCTCGACGACGAGATGGTGCGTTTCATCGAACTGAGCGGAGAAGTCCACGACATCGGCAAGGTGGCGGTGCCGGCGGAAATCCTGACCAAGCCTGGGCGACTCGGTCCTCTCGAGTATGAAATGGTCAAGGGTCACTGTCAGACTGGCGCGAATATTCTGAGTAGAGCGTCGCTGCCGTGGCCGATTGTCGAGGTGACATTGCAGCACCACGAACGAATGGACGGTTCCGGTTACCCCTTCGGACTCAAGGGGAGCGAGATAATCATGCCCGCACGAATCATTGCCGTGGCTGACGTCGTGGAGGCGATGATGAACCATCGTCCCTATCGACCGGCCCTCGGCCTCGAAGCTGCACTCGCCGAAGTGGTGTCGGGCAGGGGAACGCTGTTTGACGCTGACGTCGTCGACGCCTGCGTCGCCTTGTTCGAGGGGGGTTTCGATTTCTCCGTGGTGGTTCAGTCCCCGCGCTGACGCCCTTCTTGGACGCGAGGTGCCCCGGAGCTACCACCGGTGCGTACTGCGCGTGACACCTGCCCCGTCGACGTGCACCACCGACCAGCGCCACTGATCGCATCTCGCCGCGGTGGTCGACGTTGACGTCGGTGGGTTTGGTCGCAGTCACGTTGGCCGTGGGTGCCTGGGTGCAGTGGCGACGAGGACTCCAGCATCACCCGTAGACCGTGCAACCGTCGTTGGCCCGAGCGACGGCGAGGTGGGGCTGCGCTGGCCTGTTCTGAGTTACGCGCGACGCGACGAACGCTCGTCCCTACGGTGGCGACGAAGGCGCGCACAAGTCGCACTACTGACGTGTCGCCACTGCGAATACTTCTAGGACCCTTGGCTGACCCGACCCCGAGTGTTACCGATCTCAGGCGAGGTGAACATGTGCTTCGGGATCGCCCAGTGCAGCCACGGCATGAGCGATGAGATCAGCGCCGTTGGACGTCCCCGGGGCGGCCGACGCCACTCCGACGCGACCGACGATACCGACGGAGAAGCCGCTCAGTCGGAAGCGATCGACGGTCAAGCGGCGTACGGTCTCGGCGAGTTCCATGACCTGTTCGTGCGAGGGGGCCGAGGCGGCGAAGCCGAAGTGATCGCCGCCGAGCCGAGCGAAGACGCCCTGATCGGCGAGCCGGTACTGCGCTCGCCGACCAATCACCCACAAGAGCTCGTCAGCGATGGCGTAGCCAATGAGTTCGTTGACCCCGGCGAAATCAAGTATGTCCAGCGCCACCACCCCGACGACGCCGCCGTTGGCCTCCTCGCCGAGCCAGCCCTCGACGCGTTCGCGGAATGGCGCAGCGGTGATGAGCCCCGTTACGACGTCGACGTCATCGTGTGCCAGCGCCTCGCGCGACAAGTCACGCTTGGTCAAGACGACGTCGATCGCCAGGAGGACCAGCCCCAGGCAGGCGAGGACCATCGCCGCCGTGTCGACGTTGGCCACTATGAGGTAGTTGACGGCGACGGCGATGAAGACGAAGGCTGCTCCAACCGACGCCCACGTGGCACCACGGTCGTGGGGACGAATACGGCGAAGAGCTCCCGATCGTCGACGGTCGACGGACGTCGCGGCGAGCCCGGCGAGCCAGAGACCAATGGCCCAGGTGACGTTGAGGAACGTACGCGAGACGTAGGTTCCCGACGAAATCTGGCTGAAGTACACGACGTCGCCGAAGACGAACCAGCCAACGGCAACCAGGAGCAGCGCGACCGGCACGTTCGGTTGGTACCCGTAGGGGGCGAGGCTCGAAATGAGCAGCGCCAACAAGACGAGATTGCCCACCGGATAGACGTCGGCGAGGATGACGTGCCAGAGCGACCCGGTCGCGGAGAGAACCGGCCCGAACCAGAAGAGCGCGGCGAGGGCCGCGACGGCCAGCCCGGCGACAATTCCCTCGAGGCGCAGTGCCGCACGAACCCGACCAACGTGGCTCTGGGTCAGCAGCACCACGCCGGCGACGAGAAGGATGTACGAAACGAAGAACACATAATCGCTGGCTGCGGGCACCGGGGTCGGCACCAGGTTCTGATCGTGGAACGAGTACACGAGATCACCAGCCGTGTGCGCCAGTACCCCGGCCCCGATGAGGAGCCAGGGTGCGCGTTGCGCGGGCCATCGCAGAGCGCACAACACCATGGCCACCACCGGGAGGGTTTCGGCGACGGTGTAGACGTCGCCATCCCAGAAGGTATTGAATCCGGACGGGCGCGAGACCACGATGGTGGAGATGCAGTAGGCGAGGACGAAGAGCGCGATGATGGAGTGCAGCCAGATGTCACGCCGCAAGAGATTGAAGGGGACGGGAGTGACTTTCTTCACTGGGGAGGACTGCACCGATACGTTGGACTGCCCGCTGCTCTCCATCACTCGCCCTTCCCCTGTCCGACTGGTTGCCGATCGGGGTCCGTGTCGATCGCCACGTTGACCCGACCCAAAACTACTCCGTCGTTTGGTGAAACGTGTCGATTTGCGCGTTAGGAACCAGTCGGTGGCAAACTCAATCTGTGAAGCACCCAGTGACTGACGATGCGCGCCCCGAGAAGCGGTGGCGACTTCGCGGTCGGCTGCTGGCCACGATGGTCGGACCCACTCTCGTCACAGGCCGTGCACCCGTGCTCTCGCGAGCGCCTCTGGGCGCCGTCATCGTCGCCTCGATCGGGCTCTTGCTCGCCTCCTCGGTGCCGGCGGGCCCGCGTCTCTCCATGGAGAGACCGTCCAATCCGGGCCAGAACATCGCGCCAAGCCCCGATATCCTCTCCTCGGGAACGTGTAACGGTTCTGCGGGCGGTTACACGTGTGTCAACCCCTGCGTCAGCGGCAACCTCACCTGGCCGGTATTCGCCAGTGATCCGGCCTGCACTGCCTACGTCCTCTCAGCGATCAATAACGCGAGAGCACTTGAGAATCTGTCGCCAATGGTCCTGCCCACCAACTGGGATTCACTCACCATTCCAGAGCAGTTATTGGTGGCCACAGACCTCGAACGCGTGGCGCGTGGATACCCTCCGTATCTGGGACTGAACGTGAACTTGAATCACGCGGCGATGGTGGCCGCCCTGGCCAACGCCGATCCGGCCTTGGCCACCGGTTTCGCCACCGGTTACGACGCTCTCGGTGCCACGGCCTGGGGTGGCACGTGGGCCGGCGGGTACAACGTCCTGGCGGCCGATTACATGATGGTCTACTCCGACGGCTGGGGTGGCGTCGCCGGCACCTCGAACATCGACTGTGTTTCGGCCCGGTCGCCAGCGTGCTGGTCGCACCGCGATGAACTGCTGGGCAGCGACGCCACGTTCAACGATGGTGTAGGTCTGTGGTGCTCCACTTGCGAGATGGGCGCGGCCTACGCCGTCGTCAAGGGGGCCTCGTCTTATACGCAACTCGTCGAGTTCCCCGCAGCGCGCCCGCCGTCGATGCTCTTCCGGTGGCAGGACGAGTTGTCCTACTTCCCCTCGGGCGCCATTGGAACCGTGAAGACGATCGCCATGGCCCGGGTCGCGTTCGCGAACTCGACACTGAGGGTCGTCTGGTCGATCGGGGGCGTCCAGAACGCATCGCTCGCCGCTGTCTACACCTTCCGTGGTTCAACCTGTGCTCGCGTCAGCCGGGTCGCAACGTTTCGTTACGTCGCCGCATTCAACATTCGTCGCAGCACCGTGACGATTTCGGGGGCTGCCTATTTTCCTCATAGGGGTCCGTACTCCGCCGTCGTACGTATCTACGCACCGTCGGGCACCATGACGTCGAATTGTGTACCGGTCGGCCACAACTGAATGCGAGAGAATGTCGTGCATTGTCGCTGACCGATCGGCACTCCACGTGAACGGGCACGGAGCCGAATCGTCGCTGGGTACTCGCGGGACACGCAGCACCTGAGGGAAGCAGTTGCCTGGAAACTGCGCACCGCGCCGATCCTCCAATCGCGTAGCTTGCCCGACTCGGCGATCAGTGGACAACACCCCGTGTCGTCACGAACCATGGGCCCATCATGAAGCGAGAACTACTCTACGAATGTGAGTGGGCTCCTCGAACTAGAAGGTTTGACTCGTCGCTTCGGTTCGTTGACGGCACTCGACGATTTGTCCTTTTCGATTCGTGCGGGGGAGGTGGTCGGTTTCCTCGGTCCGAACGGAGCAGGAAAGACCACCGCGATGCGGGCCGTCTTCGGCCTCACCGACCTCGACGCCGGTGTGGTGCGATGGAACGGCGAGCCGGTGCGCCACGCGAGTCGACGTCGGTTCGGGTACATGCCCGAAGAACGAGGGCTCTATCCCGGAATGCGGGTGGGAGAGCAGTTGGAGTACCTCGCGAGACTTCACGGGCTGAGTTCGAAGGATGCGAATACGGCGTGTGAGACGTGGCTCGAGCGTCTGGGCGTCGGCGAGCGCCGCGACGACAAGGTCGAGGCACTGTCGCACGGTAATCAACAACGGGTGCAGATGGCGGCGGCCCTGATACACGGTCCAGAGTTGCTCATGCTGGACGAACCTCTGGCGGGTCTCGACCCATCAGGAATTGACGACATCGGGCGTGTCCTGGTCGACGAGGCTCGCTCGGGCCGCTGTGTTGTGTTCTCTAGTCATCAGCTCGATCAGGTGGAGGACCTCTGTCAGTCAGTCGTCATCATCGACCACGGTCGCCTGGTGGCGTCGGGTCGGGTGGACGACCTGGCGACAGCCGGACCGCGAAGGCTGGTCGTGCGTGTTGAAGGTGATCGCGACGGGTCCTGGTCGCGGGGGATTGACGGCGTAAGGATCTCGGAGATCGGTCGGGGTGAGGTCCGCTTGGTACTCGATCAGGGCGTCGACAGCGACGAGGTGCTGGAGGCGGCTCGTCGCGCTGGCCGCCTCACCGAGTTCCGGTTTGCGCGCCGGCGAATGTCCGAGGTCTTCCGTGAGGCGGTCGGGTGAGGACGTACCTCGTCGTCGCGCTCGCCATACTGGTGGTGATCGTGCGTCTCAGAAGTCGTCGGCGACGAACGAAGCACTCGCCGTGGTTCGCATGGAGCTGGGGTCCGATGAAGAGTGCCGTGGGCCTGGTGGCCGGCCGCGAGATTCGTGAGCGACTGCGCAGCCGGATGTTCAGGGTGGGCACGGTGATCATCTTGATGGTGGTGGGTGCCGCGATCGTGATTCCGGTCCTGACGAAGTCCAAACCCGCGCCCGAACGCGTCGGCGTCGTCGGCGTGCTTCCCTCGGCCATGAAGTCCGCTTTGGCGACCGCCGCCTCGGTGGTCGGCTCCTCGGTCCGATTCACCAGCGAGTTCGACATCGTCGCCGCGCGACGGGCGCTCGACGCGGGCGACGTCGACGTGGTGATCGTCCGGGGGGATTCTCTGATCGTTACGAGTCCATTGAGCGCGAGTGACACCTCTACGCGTGCGCAGTTCGTCAGCGTCGCCGCCACCGACTTGGGTATAGTCCGGGCGATGGCGCGGGCTCAATTGACGCTCAACCAATCCGAATTGCTGGCGGGCGCCAAACCGCTCACCATCGCGAGCCTCCACCCGGGAAGAGGTGGGGGCAAACACGCCGTCGATCCCACGTCATTGATCGGGGACATCCTCATCTTCACCATGCTCTCGCAGTACAACACGTGGACCTTGATCGGCGTCATGGAGGAGAAGTCGAGTCGCGTCATCGAAGTACTGCTGGCCGCGGTGCGACCTCTCCAACTCTTGGGCGGCAAGGTGCTCGGCATCGGCGCGACGGCTCTCGCGCAGGCCAGCCTGATCGTGGCCTTCGCCATCGTCGTGGCCAAGATCGTGGGATCGACCTTGGTACACGGCAGTTCGCCCCTGGTGGTGGCGAGCACCCTGGTGTGGCTCGTGGCCGGCTACGCGTTCTATTGCTGGGTCTACGCGGCGGCGGGTTCGATGGCCGAACGTCAGGACCAGGTGCAGAGCTTGGCGTTTCCCCTTACCTTGCCCATGATCTTCGGCTACATCATGTCGCTCATCGGAGCCAGTTCGGGCAGTCCGTCGACGCTGCTCAAGGTCATTGCGTATCTTCCCCCGACGGCACCCTTCGCGATGCCGGTGCTGGTCGGAATGAAGGCGGTGACGTGGTGGGAGTTCGCCACTTCGCTCATGATCAGCCTCGCCGCAACCGTGGTCGTGGCCCGCGTGGCGTCAGAGATCTATCGTCGGTCGATCTTGCGTACTGGACGGCGCATGCACTGGCGCGACGTGATGAGCTCGCGCAGCGCCTAGAAGTAGTTCCCAGGTCCGGCGACGACACCGCGTGACACGCGATCAGTCGTGCCGAGTTCGTTCATGGTTTGACTCAAGCGCTGCTCCTCGCGCAACACAAGAGTCGTTCGTCCTGGACTCGTGCAGTGGGCAACCATAGGAGTGCGCAGCGTCAGCGTGGCTCACGGTACTGTTGAAGCGGAGAGGCGCCATACGACGAGAGCAGGTGCACGAGTGGTGTGCACACGCATCGAGGGCACACTAAAGGAAACGATCGACATGGATAAGTTCGCTGGAATCTGGGATGTGACCATTGACACGCCAATCGGCAAGATGGCCGTGGTCTTCAACATCACCGAGCACGATGGCGTGATTCAAGGTACCGCGAGTTCCGACGCGGAAACCGTCGACTTCATCGACGCAGTTGGCGATGGTGATCGATTGACGTGGTCCCAAGCGGTGACGACGCCGATGCGTCTCACCCTGAAATTCGACGTCACCGTGGACGGTGAATCGATGACGGGCACATCGAAGGCCGGGATCTTCCCCTCCTCGAAGGTCTACGGGAGTCGTTCGAGCACGAATTGAGCAGCAACGCTTGACGCGACGCGACTGTTGCGGCCGGTCGATGCATTCGATCCTCGGGCACACTTGAGCATGATGCTGTGCATCTGGAGGGGGGAGCGAGCGACTTTCCCTTTGGTTGTGCGCAGAACTCCCTATCGTCGTCGTCCAAGCACGAGCCTTTGACGACTACTGGCGACCGCTCGGTCGACCGATCGTGACCGGACTTTTCGCCATCATTTGCTAATCGTGACCGCGCCTTCGATTCTGGCGAGTACTATGGAAAACAGCGGGTAGATCAAACAAGTTGGTCTGTCGCCCTGAGAATCGAGTTTCCGTGGCACAAGGTACAGTTAAGTTTTTCAATGCAGAAAAGGGCTTCGGCTTCATCTCGCGCGAGCAGGGTGATGACGTTTTCGTTCATTTCTCCAGCATCCAGAGTGATGGCTACAAGAACCTCGACGAGGGTCAGCACGTCGAGTTCGACGTGGTCCCCGGCAAGAAGGGCGAAGAAGCCCAGAATGTCCGTGTGATCTGAGATCATCCGGCGCCAGTAGGTGTCGGTACACGCCGCAGACGGTAAACGTCCGTCGGTGGATGTCGAAACTAATCCCGTGAGGCTCTCCTCACGGGATTAGTTGTTCCAGGAATCAATTGCCGTCAGCCATAGGACCTCCGCGCACGAGTCGCGACCTCGCGGATGGTGCACGTGTGGCTCGGCCCTCCAGGGGCCTGATCGCGCGAGGTTGGCTGTCCTGCTTGTTGACCATCTGGCGAGTCGAGATACCACGGAGTCTTCACGTCACGTACTGATCGCAATTGAATGTTCGCGTGGACGGCTTCGACTCGCGGTTCGATGAGCTGATCGACATCGGCGTCCTGGTCGCACAGTCGCTGAACGCTAGATCCCACCGACGCCATGACTTCGGTCGCCGTGGCCGTATCGTGTGAAGTCCGCGATCAAGCACAGACTCGATCAGGTGTCGTCGTCGTAACCACATCGGTGCTGGCGCTGCTCATCCTCCTCGGCACGTCGATCCAGCGACGAGGATCGGGGCGGCCCACTTGACGGCGAGCGAGGAAGACCCACCATCGGCGGCCAGCCTTCCAGACCCATTGCTGGCATTAGTGTTGAACATGCCGGCGGAACTCATCCTTCCGCGGGACACGCCCCTCGGGTTGCTAACGCGGCCGCGAGGGGCATCGCACTCTTCGGTGCTTGACCTCGACGGTGCGGCTCAGCCCCGCTCTTCTCCGATCGAATTGCCGCCATCGATGACGAGGCACTGGCCGGTGATGTAGGACGCCCCCGGCGAAGCCAGCCAGCAGATTGCGGAGGCGATTTCATCCGGATGTGCGCTTCGACCCACGGGAACCAGGATTCCCTGTTCGAATTCAAACGGCGTCTGTGAGCCCGTTGCTATCCATCCGGGGGCGACGGCGTTGACCGTCACACCCGCGGCTGCCGTGTCGACGGCCAACGCCCGGGCCAGACCCACCATGGCCGCCTTCGATGCGGCGTATGCGAGTTGGGCGCGCATGGCCATCACCGGACCCGAAACGCTGGCCACGAACACCAGTCGACCCCACGACGACGCCTGCATCACCGGCAGGCACGCTCTGGCGACGAAGAACGTCGTGTCCAGATTTCGCGACAGACTCGCGCGCCACTGCTCATCCGACACATGTTCAATGGTGCCGACATCCGGCTCGGGATTCGCGACCGAGGTCATCCCGGCGTTCTGGACCGCGATGTCCAGTCGACCCCAGTGCGCCAGTGCGACGTCCACCAGTCGCGGGGCGGTGGCGGGATCGGTCAGATCACCCACGAGCTCCCTGGCGTCGGCGCCCACGGCGTGCAGTTCGCGAACCCGATCGTGGATTCGATCGGTCGTCGACGTGATCAGAACCGACGCACCCATCTGGGTCAGCAACTTGGCGGTGGCGAAGCCAATGCCGGAGGCGCCGCCGGCGCCGGTGACCAACGCGGTTCGACCGGTGAGATCAAAGGGAGACGTCATGTGAATGCCTGCAGCTTCCGCGGGTCGTTGGCTACTCAATATAGAAGGTGTTCACAAGCTGATGAACCTCGACGGTCCGACCGACCGGGATGGACAGCGTCGAAGGAGCAATCTCGCAGCCACGAAGGTGCGGTACGGGAGTGGGTCACTGAATTCGCGCGTAGGCCTTGGCGACGAGGCTCTGGAATTGACGAGGGTTGGGTGCCACCGTGTTCGCCTCCTCGACCCACAGCACGTACTCGCCCAATCGAATCAGTTCGATGTCGAGGATTCCCGGTGATCCCCCGACCGTACCGGTGGCGGCAAAGGCACTGCTCGCAGCACCGTAGCGGTGGGTCGCGATCCGCTTGAGTGTCCCGACGACGACCTGTGAATCAATGGTGCCGGTCATCCGTCGACAACCGAGGAGTTGGGCGAGTGACGTCGTATAGATGCCCGGCGCGTTGATGGAACGTTCGAGTCGTTCGGCGAGTACGGGAAGAAGCCCCGTGCTCTCGAACACGACCTGTGCGAGATTCGCCGTCAGTCCTCCCGTGGTGGGAAGAATCGATGTCAGGCATTTCACGTGGGCGCTTCCCGACACGGCCACGACGCTCCAGCCCTTGGACAACTGGCCGGCCGTGAGTAGATGGACACGTACGGCGGGTGCCGCGACTGCGGGCGGGCCACCTGCGGCGAGGCCCAGCGTGAGGGCCGCCACGAGGACTCCGATGCTGGGTGCTCGACGACGAACGAGGGTCAATTCGATGAACCTTCCCTACCTTGATTCACTCGGCGTGAGCGAAGCATGACCGGCGTGCACGCGGGTCAGCCTAGAGCCACGTCGCATTCGGCGTTCGACACTCGCGAGCACTTCACCCGCGAAACGACGAAGAGCGCGCCACTGAGGACGCGCTCTTCGTGTGTGCAGCGTGGGTTACGAGGTCTTGCCGGGGTGCGATGGCGGAGTACCCAGGAGGGTCAATGCGGCGCTGCGGGCCACTAAGGCCGCGCCGATCGCTCCCTGAAGTGCGATGCGCGCCAGACGACTCTGCGCGGGTGTCGCAGTGGCGATCGCTGTTGCGTAGTTGGACTGCGCCAAGGCTACGGCCGCTCGAAAGGCGACGTTGGCGGCTTGGATGCCCGTCACGTACGCCGTGCCGTTATAGCCAGCGGGTGGCGCTGGTGGATCGCCCCAACTGGTAATCGCGGCCACCCGGATGTTGATCGCGGCTGCGAGCGCCGTATTGAGCGCTGACAACGCGCTCAGACGATCCTGCTTGGTGGTGGCCGCAGTCTTGGCCGCGTCGTAGGCGGCACGTGCGGACTGCACGGAGGCATGGTACGTCGCGTTGATGGACTTCAGCCCGCTGATGTAGGTCATCCACGTCGCGTGCCACGTGGTCCAGGCGGTGGGCGCCTTCGCCGTCGGGGCGACTGTCGTCGAGGTCGTTGACGACGCGGTCGTGGAGTCAGCGTTCGCCGCGATAGGAGCTGCAATTCCTAGTGCAGTTACGAGGCTCAGAGCGGTAATCGTTCGGGTTATCAAATTCTTCATTGTTCTCCTTTCAAAGGAACACTCACGAATGTAGAACTGCCACTTGTGAGTTCCATGTGAAACCCGTGTCGACAGCTTGAGAGTTCAAAATTGTCGACATCGTGTGTTGTGCACCGCGGTGACACCTAGATGTCAAGCGTGATGCTGACCGGACAATGGTCGCTGCCCATGATGTCGGGGTGAATTTCAGCGGCGGTCACTCTCGAGGCGAGGTCCGAGGAAACCAGGAAGTAGTCGATACGCCACCCGACGTTGCGCGCGCGTGCTCCGGAGAAGTTGGACCACCACGTGTAGTGACCGTTACCCTGCGTGAAGAGCCGGAAGGTATCGACGAAGCCGGCGTCGATCAACTGGTTGAATCCATGACGTTCTTCGTTCGTGAAGCCAGCCTTGCCGACGTTGGCTTTGGGGTTGGCCAGATCGTCCTCGGTGTGGGCCACGTTGAGATCTCCGCAGATGGCAACGGGTTTGCGCTTCTGCAGTGCCTTGACGTGGGCGAGGAACGCCGGGTCCCAGCGTTCGTGTCGAAGGGCGAGTCGACCGAGGTCGCCTTTGGCGTTCGGCGTGTACGCCGTCACCAGATAGAAGTCGTCGTACTCGGCGGTGACAACGCGTCCCTCGTCGTTGGGGTTGCCGAAGGAGTCGCCGGCGAAACCGAACTTCTTGACGAGGTTCGCGGGAAGGCCGGTCACGACCGAGAGTGGGGCGTGCTTCGAGAAGATCGCCGTACCGGAGTACCCCTTCTTCTGGGCCGAGTGCCAGTGCTCCTCGTAGTCGTCGAGAGTGAAGTCCGTCTGTGACTGCTCGGCCTTGATCTCCTGGAGGCAGATGATGTCGGGTTGCAGGGTCTCGATGAACGGATCGAACAGTCCCTTTCGTTGCACCGCTCGGATTCCATTGACGTTCCACGACACGATGCGCATCTCACATGGTAACAATCACCGATTCGCGTGCCGGGGCTCGAAGGCGATGACAACGTCGCCGGTCACGTGATCTCGGGGCGTTGCTGGCTTCACCAAAGCTTGGAGAGTTGTCCCGCGACGATGCTCGAGCCGTCCATGGGCGTGCGCACAGTGATGGCGTTGCCTCGAACGTCGGTAGTGGGTACTGGCACGTCGTCCAGTGTCGACTTCACCGATTGACTAAGGAATCGCGAGGGTTGGGCCCACGAGTGGTCGTCGCGGACCCGATGATGGTGATAACGCAACGGAACGTAGATGGCGAGATTCCGGCGGGCACGGGTAACCGCCACGTAGAAGAGTCGCCGCTCCTCCTCGAGGCCTTCGGGAGTCGCGAGTGACATATCGGAGGGAAAATTCCCGTCCGCCGCGTGAATCACGTGCACCGCATCGAATTCGAGGCCTTTGGCAGAGTGAACCGTCGAGAGGACCAGCCAGTCCTCGTCCACCATTGGAGGACCGGCGAGCGCGCCAGTCGACGAAGGCGGTTCGAGCGCTTGCTCGGCGGCGATGTCGCTGAGTCGCGAGGCATCGGTCGCCGCGAGCACCAGTGCACCGAGATCCTCGAGTCGAGCTGCGGGGTCGTCGTAGGACGCACTGATCAGCGGGGCTACGGCGAGACGAATCCTTTCAGCGTGTAGTGCCACTTGCTCGCCACCAATACCGACGAGCGACTCGGCGAGGGCGTCCCACATCTGATGGGCGTCGCGGGGGAGGATTGAGGTCACTTCGTGGTGCACCCGTCGGATGTGCTCGTGCGAGAGTGGAAGCGCCCCATCCACGTCGCGCATGGCGTTGATTGCCCGGCGCGCTTTCGCCGGTCCGACGCCCGGCAGAAGTTGGAGGAGCCGGAACCACGCCATCTCATCGCGTGGATTGTCGGCGAGACGGAACGCGCACAGGAGATCTTTGACGTGGGCCGACTCTAGATAGCGCAGCCCGCCGTACTTGATGAAAGGGATGCGCCGACGGGCGAGTTCGATTTCTAGATCGGCGCTGTGGTGGGCAGCACGAAACAGGACCGCTTGCTGCTGGAGCGCCACCCCCTGCTCGTAGAGTTCCAGCACCCTATTGGCGACTGATTCGGACTGGCCTCGTTCGTCGGCGCAATGCACGAGCAGCGGGGGGTTGGCGCCGAGTACGACAGTATCCTCACGCAACACCGACCTAAAGCCCTCGCTCGCGTCGGCAGCGATGGCGTTGGCGACGTCAAGGATGGCCGATGACGAGCGATAGTTGACATTGAGCGTGATGGTGGTGAGGTCGTCGAAGTACTGATGGGCGTCGAGGAGAAATCGAGCAGATGCGCCCCGAAAACCGTAGATGGCCTGCGCGTCGTCGCCGACCAGCGTCAGACGGGGATCGCTCCGGCGAAGCCCCGATAGAACGTCTAATTGCAGACGATTCACATCTTGAAACTCATCGACCAGCACATGGTCGTAGGCCGCGCCGAGTTGCCTACCCACTTCGTCGTCCTGGACCGCAGCGCGCCAGAAGAGAAGGAGGTCATCGAAGTCCAGAAGTTCGAGCGCTCGTTTGCGAGCCACGAACGCATTGAATATATCCGTGGCCTCCTCGTAGCTGTCGACGCACCACGGCGTGTGTTCACGCATCACCGTGGCGAGGGGGAGCCCTGTATTGACGGTGCGCGAATACAGCGCCGTCAGTGTCGCCTTCTTCGGGAGACGGCGTTCTCGACTGACTATCCCGAGTTCGCCGCGTACCAGATCCATCAAGTCAGCGGCGTCACCTCGATCGAGGACACCGAAACCTTCGGCGAGCCCGACCGCGGCGTGGTGGCGTCGAAGCGTCCGGTGCGCAACTGAGTGGAAGGTTCCCCCGGCGACTCGCTGGGCGTGCTCGTTCCCGCCAAGGGAGCGAACCCTGCTCACGATCTCGCGGGCCGACCTGCGGGTGAACGTCAGGAGCAGGATGCGTTCGGGCACGACGGCACGCTCCAGCAGCACCGCGACCCTGGCCGTCAGCGTGGTTGTCTTGCCGGTGCCGGGTCCTGCGATAATCCTTAGTGCACCGTCACCGAAGTTCGCGGCTTCGAACTGTCGTGGATTGAGTTCACGATTAGATACGAACATATGTTCGATTGTATCTCCGGGGTGTCGCACGGCATCAGGACGATTGGCGTTGATGAGAACGCGCCCGATGCATGCGATATCGCCCGCAAGCGCGTCCGCGCTCGCGAGAACGGCCGTGTGGTATCCGGTGATCGGAGAGTTCGTCGGACGAGCGCGCAACGATGTCAACTGCGAACGTCATGCGCAACGTCGCGCCGCAAGCGTTCGAACGTTACCGTCGCGCGCCCGAAAAGTGTCGATCCGGAGCCATTGGCGCGACCGCGACTCCAGCCACAGGCGCCGACTTCCACGTCGCCGCAAGGTTCTCGGCTCGGCCAAAGAGGGCTTCCCAGGGGAGTGGGTACTCATGTCAATTCAGATTGACAGATCAACGATGTCAGTCCATACTGATGGTCATGGACATTCACGAAACGAACGAGAATCTCTCATCGGATGACCCAATGATGGGTCTGCGCGCGTCATTGGCGCTCCATCGTCTTGCTGAGAGGCTCGAAGCGAAGCACGTGGCGGCGGCCCGTGGGATGGGCTGGTCATGGCAGCGCATCGGCGACACCTTGGGTGTCACCCGTCAATCGGTGCATGCCAAGTACATGAAGGAGCGACTGTGACCGATGAATCCGTGTTGCCGGAGGTTCTGCACCCCTGGACCATCTACCTGCGGGCCAGCGAGGAGGCCCGTTGTCGCGGTGATCGTAGAATTGGTACCGATCACGTACTGCTCGGTCTGCTGGACTATCCCGCAATCGAAGTTCTAGTGGGCGTGAGCCTGCAGCAAGCTCGTCAGGCACTTGCGTCGCTCGATCACGAAGCCATGCAAGCTGTGGGCCTAGGTTCCGCCGCCGATGCTCCTGCGCTGGCGATGCGCGCAGTGGCGAACAAGCCGACGTTAAGAACGGTCATGACAAGGGATCGACTTCGAATGACGCCCGCGGCAAAGAAGGTGCTGGAGGAGGCGGTCAAGCCCATGCGCCGCAAGACTCAGGTCACGGCCCAGCAGGTGCTGGCCCAGATTCTCGCTCTCCGATCGCCAGATCCTGCGGCGGTGCTGCTGGCGACCCTCGGCGTGGACACGTTGGAGCTTCGACGCCGCGTGGGTGTCACCACGCCCGACGGTCGATGACGCAGTGACGTTGACGGCTTCGAGCGACGACGCTCTCGTGGGAATGAATCGGGCGCGGCCGCGCCAATGACGGCGACCACGGCTGTTGCGATGGTGCGTAGGAGCGAAGTCAAGGAGCGCCGCTGACCGCGTAGCGGTCCTCGCCCCACATGGCTCGCGCAAGTACCTGACAACATCGACGATGATGTCCGGTTCGATCGGCGAGCGAATTCACTTCGCCAGAGGAGCGGGTGCTGGCCACGGATCGGCGATGCTCGGGGCGTGGGAAGTGGCCGTTGAAGGGCTTGAAGTAGATTCCCTCCATGCGTCGCTCTTCTTCAGTTCTGGTCACCCTCAGCCTGAGCTCGGGTCTACTCGTGACGTCACCCGCTTTCGCTGACACCACGAGTACAACCACCGCCACGACGTCGACATCGACCACGTCGACGTCGATACCGGTGACCGCCACGACGCTACAACCGGGTCCAGTGGCACCACTCACCGGTGTCGCTGATTCGCAGGGCATCACCAAGCGACGTTCGGCGTTGACCATCAAGATCGACAACACGCCTGAGGCGAGGCCGCAGTACGGTATCGACCACGCTGACGTGATCTACGAGGAGATTGTGGAAGGTGGCATCACGAGATTGGCGGCGATCTTCAACTCGCGACTCCCAACGAAGATCGGACCCGTTCGATCGGTACGTCGCACCGATCGTGAAATCGTCTACCCGCTCGGCGGACTCTTCGTATTCTCGGGTGGTGCACCCTACGCGGTGCGGAGTATCGAGACGGCTCCGGTCAAACTCGTGCAGGAGTCGAACGCAGGGTCGGCGATGTTCCGTGACCCGAAGAGGTACCCGCCGCACAACCTGTACGCGAACGCCGTGCTCCTGATGACCATGGGAGGTGTGCCGAAGCCGCCTCGCGCACTCTTCACCTATCGTCCTTCGTCGGTCGCGGCCACCGGCGCCAGGGTGAACTACTTCTCGGTCGGCTTCGCGGCCGGTTACGCGACCTCCTACAACTGGGACGGCGTGACGAGATCGTGGGACCGGTCTATCTTCGGTGCCCGCGACATCACCGCAGACGGAACGCAACTGTCGCCCCGGAACGTCATCGTCATGAACGTGATCTATCGCGGCGGGGCCGGCGTCGAAGGGTCCTACGCGCAGTTGACGGGATCGGGCCCGGTCGACGTCTTCACCGGAGGTCGCGTGCAGCGCGGCACCTGGTCGAGAAGGACGCTGCGCAAGCCGATCGTGTACAAGAACCGGTACGGCAAGGTGATAGCCCTGACGCCGGGCCAGACGATCGTCGAACTGCTGGATCCCACACAGACAGCCATGATTGCACCATTGACCCCGTGAGCCGTCGCCACCTCGAGGCGTTCTATAGTCAGCCTTGGTCCGGACACGTTCGTGCGGCCCAACAGGAGGCGTGATGAAGACCGCAATCACTGATCTACTCGGGATTGACGTACCGATACTTGCCTTCACCCATTGTCGCGACGTCGTCGCGGCGGTCACCAAGGCTGGTGGCATGGGGGTGTTGGGTGCGGTGGCGCACTCCCCGGAGCAGTTGGAGATCGACCTCGCGTGGATTGAAGCCGAGGTTGGTGGTCGGCCCTACGGGATCGACCTCATCGTCCCAGCCAAGTACGCCGGTTCTGACGGGGGTGGCTACACCCTCGACGACATCCGCGCCTTGATTCCACCCAATTACGTAGCCTTCGTCGACGACCTCCTCCAGCGCTATGACGTTCCGCCACTAGCGGTCGATGCACCGGGGCGTGGAATGCTTGGGCGAGGCGGCGCGCAAGGCAACGTGGCACCGTTCTCGGCGAGTCAAGCTGATCCGCTCCTGGAGATCGCGCTCGCGCACCTACCGTCGTTGGTCGTGAACGCGCTCGGTCCACCACCAGCGCACATGATTGAACGGGTCAAGCAAGAAGGACGGCTTCTGGGCGCCCTCGCCGGCAAGGCCCAGCATGCGCAACGCCACGTCAACGCCGGCGTCGACATCATCATCGCGCAAGGCGCCGAGGCGGGTGGACACACGGGCGAGATCGGCTCGATGGTGTTGATTCCAGAGATTGTGGATGCCGTTGCTCCTGTTCCGGTGCTCGGCGCCGGCGGTATCGGACGCGGCCGCCAGATGGCGGCCGCCATGGCCCTCGGAGCCCAAGGCGTGTGGTGCGGCTCAGTGTGGCTCACCACCGAAGAAGCGGAGACTCATCCAGTGGTCAAGGAGAAGTTCCTCGCCGCCACGTCGTCGGACACGGTTCGTTCGCGATCGCGCACCGGGAAACCCGCGCGCCAACTGCGCACGGCGTGGACCGACGAATGGGACGACCCGACACACCTGCAACCCTTGGGAATGCCGCTTCAGCCGATTCTGGTTGGTGAGGCGATCTCCCGCATCGACCGCGCCGCCTACACGCCAGGTTCGGGCGCAGAGAAACTGGCGAACTACTTCGTTGGTCAAATAGTGGGGTCGATGAACGAGACCAAGACGTCGGCGCAAGTGGTCTTTGACATGATCGACGAGTTCATCGAAGCGGTGCAGTCGCTCGCACGCCAACTCGAGGACTGATCGACCGGACGAAGAACACATCGTCGCAGTCACGAAGCCACCACGATGAGTGCTCGAACGAGAGATGCGGTGACTGGCCGCCGTCTGAATCAATCCTCGGCGGGTGTGCTCGTCGCGGCCCGTAACCGATGTCGTCGCCGTGCCGTGCGTGAAGCGGCAGCATCCATCGATGTCCTTCAAGTCCGAGACCTGATGAAAGGTGACTAAAACCATCGGATTTATGCGATAGGATAGAAATCCAACAACGTCGCTACGCTGTCGCGACCGAGAGCAAATGAGGAGATTGAAATGGCTGAGTGGGGATTCGAGACACGTCAGATTCATGCGGGAGCGAGCGCTGATCCGACCACCGGCGCCCGGGCCGTTCCGATCTACCAAACCTCGAGCTACGTGTTTCGTGACACCGATCACGCTGCGGCGCTCTTCGGACTCTCCGAGCTCGGCAACATCTACACCCGGATCATGAACCCGACGCAGAACGCCTTCGAAGAGCGCATCGCGTCGCTCGAGGGTGGGGTCGCCGCATTGGCCGTCGCCTCAGGATCGTCCGCGGAGACATTCGCCCTGCTCAACCTCGCCGAGAATGGGGGGCACATCGTCGCTTCGTCGTCGCTCTACGGCGGCACGTACAACCTCTTCCACTACACCTTGCCCAAACTCGGTATCGAGACGACGTTCGTGAAGAACCCCGACGACCTCGCCGAATGGGCCGCGGCGATTCGGCCGAACACGAAAGCGTTCTACGGCGAATCGCTCGGCAACCCGAAGGGCGACGTCTTCGATTTCGAGGGGGTCTCGAAGGTGGCACACGACCACCGGATCCCACTCGTCATCGACAACACTCTGGCGACGCCGTTCTTAACGCGGCCCCTCGAGCATGGTGCCGACATCGTCGTGCACTCCGCGACCAAGTTCATCGGCGGCCACGGTACGTCAATCGGTGGCGTCATCGTCGATGGTGGCACGTTCGACTACGAGAACAGTGGACGGTTCCCGGGATTCACCGAGCCGGACCCCAGTTACCACGGACTCGTCTTCGGGCAGTTGCCCGCGCCGCTCTTCCCCGCACGATTCGTGCTCAAGGTGCGACTCCAGTACTTGCGCGATATCGGCGCGGCGATTGCCCCGCTCAATTCATTCCTCTTCTTGCAGGGACTCGAGACGCTGAGCCTTCGCATGGAGCGCCACGTCGCCAATGCGACCGCGGTCGCGAAGTGGCTTGAGGCCCGAAGCGACGTGAAGTGGGTCAACTACTCGGGACTCGAGTCAAGCCCGTGGCACGCGCGTCAACAGAAGTACCTACCCAAGGGTGGCGGTGCAATCGTCGCCTTCGGCATCGATGGTGGTGCACCGGCTGGCAAGAAATTCATCGAGGGCCTTGAGCTCTTCAGTCACCTCGCCAATGTCGGAGACGCCAAGAGCCTCGCGATCCACCCCGGATCGACGACGCATTCCCAGCTGAGTGAGCAAGAGCAGTTGTCGGCGGGTGTGAGCCCGGACCTCGTCCGCCTCTCGGTGGGCATCGAGACGATTGATGACATCCTGGCCGACCTCGAGGCGGGATTTCGCGCGGCCAAGGGCGCATGAGTCCGGACTCGCTCGGTTACTGGCGACCGGGCGACGATCACGGGGATCGTTCATTCGTCGTGCTCGGCGGTGAGGACTACAGCGGGTTCACCTTCGAAGGCGGAGGTACTCTCCCATCGGTCACCGTCGCGTACGAGACCTGGGGGACCCTCAATACGGCGAAGTCCAATGCGGTGCTGGTCCTGCACGCGCTCACGGGTGATTCACACGCCGCGGGGCCCGGCGGTCGGGGGCATCCGACCCCCGGCTGGTGGAACGGGGTTATCGGGCCCGGACTCGCTCTGGACACCGACCGGTACTTCGTGGTCTGTTCGAACGTGCTGGGTGGCGCTCAGGGAACGACGGGGCCCTCGTCGACACACGAGGACGGACGCGCCTACGGGTCACGCTTCCCGGTGATCACGATTCGCGACCAGGTCATGGTCGAGGTCGAGTTCTCGAATGCGCTCGGTATCGAGCGATGGCACGCGGTCGTGGGTGGCTCGATGGGCGGTATGCGGGCTCTCGAGTGGGCCGTCGGTGTTCCAGACCGTGCGGCGCGTGTCGTGGTGTTGACGGTGGGCGCCGCCGCCACGGCCGATCAGATCGCGCTGAGTTCACTCCAGGTTCGAGCGATCAAGTCGGATCCGAACTTCGCCGGCGGTGATTACTACAACACCGGCAAGATCCCCTACGAGGGACTCGCGATTGCGAGAGGACTCGGCCAGTTCAGTTACCGAACCGAGTTGGAGTTCGAGGAACGTTTCGGTCGCTCGGCCCAGGACCAGGATGACGTCCTGGGGGCCGGGCGTTACGCCATCGAGTCCTACCTCGGGTACCAAGGCGACAAACTAGCCCGACGCTTCGACCCCAACAGCTACGTCGTACTCAGCGAGGCGATGAATCACCATGACGTGGGACGCGGTCGCGGCGGCATCGCGAATGCGCTCGCGGGCGTGAAGGCCAGGGTCACGGTGGCTGGCATCGACACCGACCGCCTCCACCCACTGCGACTCCAGGAGCAGATCGTTGCGTGTCTGCCCAGCGCCCGGCCGGTTCAGGTCGTTACCTCGGCGTCAGGCCACGACGGCTTCTTGCTCGAGGTGGATCAGGTGAGCACGATCATCGCGAGCGGTCTGGACGATTGACACAGGGGTTTGCGCCCCATGCGATGAACCGATGTCCTAGGAGTCCCGGTCCATTCCAGCCACGTGTGAGGCGGTGTTGATGGCGTTGACCAGTTCGTCGAGGTGTGTGGCGATCGAAGCGGGCGAGCCTCTCTCGACGAGGATCTTCTCCGCCGTTCGATAGAGCGGACGCAGAGGCACTGGCTGCACCCGTCGCTGCGAACCTATCCATTGACCGACATCATCAAGGGCGTGGATGCACGCACTGGTCAGCACCTCGAGTTCGGTGAACGATTCGACGACCGCCCCGCGTTCAGCCTCGATGCGCAGGGCGTGCGTGGCCCGGAGGATCCGCATGGTGGTGGCGAGCAAGCTTCTTCCCTCGGAAGGGTCCATATGGGTGGCCGCGGGTTCTTCCACGGAGCGGCCGACTGCGGCCTCGGCCTTGGCCCAGGCCATGCGAACCGAACGCGAGCACCGTGCAACGTCGCCCTCACCGACCGGTCTCCTCTCGACGAGGTCGACCACCGCGGCGAGATAGTCGCGAAGTGCTGCAAAGAGCTGGCTCTGGGACTCGCGCACCCCCGCCCGCGGCGACGTGGGCCACACGAGGTACACCGCCACCGAGAGTGCACCGCCGAGAGAGATGTCGACCAGGCGATCGAACGCGGTGCCGATGGTGTCGGTGGTCGAAGTACTGAGCAGGATGAGCACCATCGCCGTCACGAAACCGATCGACACGGAGAAGCTGGCATCCCATGAGGAGTAGGCGATCCACGCGATCATCGCGACGAGCCCAGCCGTGAGCCCGAGGTCGGGATGTAACTCGCTCACCAGCACGGCGGCGATAGTCGCCCCGAGCATCGTGCCGATGACGCGTCCGAGGCCGCGCCTCACGAGTGTGCTGTAGTCGGGTTTCAGGATCACGGCTACGGCGTACGGCAGCCAATAACTTCGAGGCAGCGCGAGGAGTGAGCCAAGAAGGATCGAGAGTGGTACCGCAGCGGCGAGACGCACGCCGTGACGAAGGGCGGGCGAGTCCCACGACAAGTTGTCGCGCAGCGTTGACAAGTTCAGTCGAAACAGGCTGATGTCGGGACCGCGCAGCGTCGGGATGCTTGGTCGCCACGACCGCGAGTTCTCGCCTTCGTGCAGGTGTTCGACGAGTTGGCCCGCCGAGCGTAGTTGACCGCCTATTGCAGCGAGGTGCGCGACGCATTGGCGCACGAGGACGTCAGCGGTCGAGTCGTCGATATCGGTGATCGACTGCAGCTGGGATACCAGGCTGGTATAGGCCTCCAGCGCGCTCCTCCACTGGGGCGTAGGTGACGGTCGGCGTAGTTCGTCGGCAATTGCGGTGAACGTTCGCGCGGCTTCACGTAAGGCCCCTTCGATCATCGTGAGGCGTCCGACGTCGTTCACACTCCTCATGCGGTTGCGAAGACCGGCGATGGTGGTGAGTTCGAGTCGGGCTCGTCGTGTCTGGTCGAGCACCGCTCGCAGGTCCTGGACGTCGGTGCGACTGAACAATGACGGGGCTGACAACGCGAGCTCGGCCTCGTCGAGGGGCCCCAGCAGATCAGTGGCCGGTCGATGGGGGTCGGACTCGGCGAGCGCACTCACCGCCTCGAGGGCGCTCGCGAGACGTCCACGCTGGTAGCGCAGCGACGGGGGGAGGCGTAGGAGAACGAGAGCCACGATCTCGACGAGGGCTCCGCTGATGACGTAGAGACTCAAGTGCACCGCCAGCGCGGTCGTTCCCGAGAAACGACCGAGCACGACGTAGGCGATGATGGCCTGGCTTCCGACCACGGCCTGGGTCTGTCCGAAGACGACCATCATGCCCGCGACGAAGCACCACGGCACCAGCAACGTGACGTGCAACCACGCGACCGGACCCGTGATCGTGCCGACGAACACGGATGCGCCGAGCATGAGGGCATCGATGAGGGCGAGGCGCAGCGAGAGTCTGGGCGCGCCGACGAGCGAGACGATGGCGATGAGGTTGGCGCCTATCGCCATCGCGATGGCTCCTTGCGCGGTGGTGAATAGCAGCCCCAGGGAGAAGACGGCAACCAGGGGTAGCGCCGTGATGAGCCCCGAAACCGGCGCGACCAGGGAAAGGTCAATCTTGATCGCCGAAAGAAGTGTTGATCGCGATTTGAAAAGTGACAACGCGTGGGCCAGCGCCGAGGACGCCGGCGAGGTCGTGGCGTCCTCAGCCATTGACACTCCGCGCACTCACGTGCGCAACGTTAGTGCCGCGAGTTGCCGTGACGAGCCGCGTTCTCGAGGTATCGCGGATGGTGCGGCGTACTCCGCGACGAAGATGGATACGCAGTAACTATGCCTGATTTGGGACTAAGTGCCCTGGGGAATCAGGGGTCGTGCTGGCCTACGCTCTCGTGGATTGGGGTCCGCCGCGTTGGGGCGGGCGGTCCGTGGGGGACGCGATGCACGACGGGTGGGGACGATCCGAGCCGATGTCAGGCATACCACGACGCGTCGCGACGCATCGTGGCTGGAGCCACCGAACGGCCGAGGTGGCGGACGTGGCGTGATGATGGAGAATTCCGCGGTCGGGCCTCGTCGCGGTTCGCGAGGCGTGGTGCTGGCGGTGTTGTCGCTCACGGTACTCATCATCAATCTCGACGGAACGATTCTGAACGTCGCACTGCCATCGATCGTGGCGAGTCTTCACGCGAGTTCCAGTCAACTCCAGTGGATCGTCGACGCGTACGTGGTCGTCCTCGCCGGACTGCTGCTCATTGCGGGATCGCTCGGTGACCACGTTGGACGTAAATGGGTCTTCATTGGAGGGCTCGTACTGTTTGCAAGTGGCTCCGCGGCGTCGGCGTTTGCCACAACGCCCGACACCTTGATCATGGCGCGCTCGTTCATGGGAGTCGGTGCCGCCGCCATCATGCCGTCGACGCTCTCAATCCTTACCAACGTCTTCACTGAACCGCGCGAACGTGCGAAGGCGATCGGCCTGTGGTCGGGGACCAACGGATTGGGACTCGCCATTGGGCCGGTTGTGGGGGGTTGGTTGCTCGCTCACTTCTGGTGGGGGTCGGTCTTCCTGATCAATGTTCCAATCGCCGTGATCACCGGCGTGGCCGCGGTGATGTTCGTTCCGGACTCGAAGAACCCGGACGCCAAGCGACCCGATCCATTCGGAGCGGTACTCTCGCTCCTCGGCACGTCACTCCTGCTGTGGGGCATCATCGAAGGTCCGACGAAGGGCTGGGGCTCTCGACTGATTCTCAGCGCACTTGGGGGGTCGATGGTCCTGGTGGCGTTGCTCGTGACGTGGGAGCGGCGGACCACTCATCCGATGATCGAATTTTCTTTCTTCCGATCGAGGCGATTCTCCACGGCGATCGCCGGGTTGGCGCTCACCATCTTCGCGTTGTCCGGGACACTCTTCCTGCTGACGCAGTATTTGCAGTTCTGCCTCGGCTACAGCGCCCTGCAGACCGGACTGCGCATAGCTCCGATTGCCTTCGTTCTGCTGGTCGTCGCGGCGCTCTCGCCTTTCCTCGTCCGGCTCGTCGGAACGAAGTACGTCGTGTTCGCGGGGATGGTGTCGATCTCGATGGGTCTGGCGATTCTTTCGACCACGACAACCCATTCTTCGTACTCGCACGCGCTCCCATCCTTCTTCCTGATGGGCATTGGATCTGGCCTGTGCGTGGCCCCCTGCACTGAATCGGTGATGGGTTCGGTGCCGAAGGATCTGGCAGGAGTTGGCTCGGCGACCAACAGTACGGCGCTCCAGATTGGCAGCGCGCTCGGCGTCGCGGTACTGGGCAGCCTCCTCAATACGAGGTATCAGTCACAGATAGCCGCCCTCGTGCGCCACCAACCGTTGCCTCTCGCGATGGCTCGACTCAGCGAGAGCTCTCTGGGCGCTGCGCTGGGAATCGCTCGGCACCTCGGGGGCGGGGCCGGACGTCAACTCGGACTGGCCGCTCGTTCTTCGTTCGTCAGCGCGATGACCTTCGCACTGACGGTCGGGGCGCTCATCGCCACCGCCGCCGCGGTCGTCGTCGTGACACTTCTCCCGTCACGAGACCTTTCGAAGAGCCAGGAGTTCGAACCGTAGAGCCCACGAAAGGCCACGAAGTTCCCGATCTCCCATGAGTTGACCGGCCGAGCTGGCGTTCGGACGTCGGAAGGTCCCTGTGGATAGATTCACCCGTTTGGTCAGGTTTTCAACAACTTCTCGACGCTGAAAATAGTGATTTCATTGTTTCGTCACGTGATCGTAACCCGGACGACAGGAAACTGATGCTCCTCTCAAGCTCCTCACATGAATTTCAAAGGTTTCCTCGCCAGACTTGGAGATGTTCGAGGCCTGAGGGGTCGTTGAACCTAAAGGGGCTGTCATGAAAAGAAACCACTTGAGGCATGTTGGTCAGAAGGTCGCCGCTGCGGCCATGGGATTTTCCTTGATCGCGAGCGTCGCGGGCGTTGCGACGTCCGGAGCGACCGGTGATCGAAACTCGTCACCGAGCGACCAGGGCCAGCAGGGCCAGCAGGGCCAGCAGGGCCAGCAGGGTGATCAGGGCTACGGATTCGGTTCGTTCAGTGTCATGCGGATGGAAATAAGAGGTGCGGTCACGGCCTTCACGTCGACGACCGTCACCGTTGCCGGACCGAATGGGAAGTCAACAACACTGAACATCGCGCCCACTACCGTGGTCTTCGAGGGTTCGACGCCTGCCACCCTTGCTGCGCTCGTGGTTGGCGAGCGCGTTGACGTGACTCGTCTCGCCACGGCGCTCACCACCGCCGCCAAGATCACCATCTCCCTGGCGAAGGTCTCGGGCACGGTGAGCGCGGTCAACGGGAACTCGATCACCATCACTGGTGGCGAGGGTTTCACCCGTTCGATTCTCGTCAGCACCGCCACCACCTTCAGTCAGGGTGGCGTCGCCGTCACGCTGGCGTCGGTCGTCGTCGGAGCACGCATCAGTGCTCAGGGACTGGCCAGTTCGGATCAGACCACGCTGAATGCGTTGACGATCACGATCGCCGCACCCCGTGACGTTCGCGGCGTCATCACCGCGTTGACGCCGACGTCGCTCACGGTCCAAAGTGAGGACGGCACGATGACCGTCTTCACGACCACGCCATTGACCACGTACTTCGCTGGCTCGATCGCGGTGACCGCAACCGCGCTCGTGGTTGGCGAGCGCGTTGACGTGACTCGTCTCGCCACGGCGCTCACCACCGCCGCCAAGATCACCATCTCCCTGGCGAAGGTCTCGGGCACGGTGAGCGCGGTCAACGGGAACTCGATCACCATCACTGGTGGCGAGGGTTTCACCCGTTCGATTCTCGTCAGCACCGCCACCACCTTCAGTCAGGGTGGCGTCGCCGTCACGCTGACGTCGGTCGTCGTCGGAGCACGCATCAGTGCTCAGGGACTGGCCAGTTCGGATCAGACCACACTCAATGCGCTGACCGTGACGATTGCTGCGAAGAAGACCCTGTAGGAGCATCAACCCATCGGGACCCGCGGTCGTGGATCATCCCACGACCGCGGCCCTTTGGTTTCGGCGCTCAAGCGGGTCGGTCGTGGCTGCGAGGCAATTCGCGCCAATGGGTCGTATCCTTTGCGAGTGGACGGCGTGCATCGCTTCACCGGTGATGACGGGTACCTACGGAGGTTCAAGTGATTCCCATTCTGACGTCAGAGCAGATGCGAATCGACGACGCGAAGGCCGTCGCGCGACGAGGGACTGAAGCGCTGGTGCGAGCCGCCGGAACCGCGGTGGCGTTCGAGGCTACGCGGATGCTCAGCGGCGCCTACGGGCGGCGAATCGCGGTCATTGCGGGTCCGGGCCTTAACGGCGCTGACGGGCGGGTGGCCGGTTCGTGGCTCCGGGATCGCGGAGCACACGTCGATATCATCAACGTCGCTGATCAGCCGGCATCCCTGCGTGGCTACGACCTACTCATCGACGCGGCCTTCGGTCTGGGGTGCACTCGGGCGTATGTCGCTCCAGCGTTGAACCCGAGCACGAAGGTGCTCGCCGTCGACCTGCCGTCCGGTGTTGATGCGAACTCGGGTGACCTTCTCGGTTCACCGCCACGAGCGGACGTGACCGTCGCACTTGGCGCGCTGAAATTCGCGCACGTCACCGGTGTGGCGGCAACGATCATGGGTGAACTGCGTTTCGCAGGTCTTGACATCGTGAGTGAGTTCAGCGACGGTCTGGTCGAAGACTCAGACCTTGACGACTATGTCAAGGGTGCCCCGAACGACCACAAGTGGTCCCACGCCATCACCGCGATGTGCGGGTCCGAGATGATGCCTGGAGCGGCACACCTGGTAGTAAGGGGAGCGCTCGCCGGGGGAGCGTCGATGGTGCGTCTGGCGACGCGCGGTGACCTGGGCGGTCGCGCCGGCATCGCGCCCGAGGTGGTCTTGACGTACGACGTGGACGTCGACGCGAGGTGTCGAGCCGTCGTTGCCGGGCCTGGGCTCGGCCGAGGATCGACCCGGTGGCTCATCGAGCGTCTGAAGACGGTGAAGGTACCTGTGGTGCTGGACGCCGATGCCCTCACTCGCAAGGTGCTCGCCACACGGCCGCCGGACGCGAAGTGGATCGTGACGCCTCACGAGGGTGAGTTTGCCCGACTTCGCCGCGAGCACGCGTACGAGAATCGAATCGATGCGGTGCGATCATTGGCGCGAGATACCGGCTGCGTCGTGCTCTTGAAGGGCCCGACCACGGTCCTCGCCGATCCGGAAGGGACACTTCGTGTGGTTCGCTCGGGAACAGCGGCACTCGCGACAGCGGGATCCGGCGACGTCCTCGCAGGTCTCATCGCCGGGGCCATCGCCCGCGGTCACTCCGTCTTGGATGCGGGGGCGCTGAGCGCTCACCTGCACGGCCTCGCGGGTCGCCGGCTCGGGACCTTCTCGACGACGGCAACCCTGTCGGGCGCCATCGGGGCGATTCTCGATGAGCGAGCGACGACGTCGAGGATGGCCCTCGCGCGCTTCGCTCCTCGTTGAGAACCCGACGTCGTCACGCGACGATTGCTCCCTGCTTGGAGCTCCGCCGTGGGCATGGAGACAGTGACGTAAGTCCCTTCCTACTGCTTCGAAACGCTGATTAGCCGGAGTAAAGTGAAAAAAAGGTCGTGTTGAGGACCGCACCTTCTGGTGTGCGAGTCGTCGAGACTCTCGAAGGAGCGTGTTGCGTGGAGCCTACGAACGATAGGGATCCGAGTTACTTTCATAAGGTCGTCGACTGTCAGTGGGCCTGTCCTGCGCACACCGACGTCCCCGGGTACATTCGACTGATCGCCCAGGGCCGCTTTGACGACGCCTACATGCTGAACCGCGAATCGAACGTCTTTCCCGGTGTCCTTGGCAGAACGTGCGATCGACCGTGCGAGCCCGCCTGTCGAAGGGGGCGCGTCGACGGTAGTCCGGTCGCCATCTGTCGCTTGAAGCGGGTCGCCGCCGATCTCAAGGGTGACATCAGCGACCGGCTCGCGCCGGTTCCCGCGCAGAAGAACGCCAAACGGGTGGCCTGCATCGGAGCAGGTCCGTCGGCACTGACCGTGGCCAATGACCTCATGCCGTTGGGCTACGACGTGGTGATGTTCGAACAGTTCGCCAAGGCGGGCGGACTCATGCGTTCGAACATTCCCGAGTTCCGGCTTCCCGCGAAGGTCCTCGACGACGAGACGCAGATCATCCTCGATATGGGCGTTGATATCCGCTACAACTCGCCGATCACGAGCTTGCGCGCATTGCTGGACGAAGGCTTTGACGCGGTGTTCGTCGGCGTTGGCGCGCCCCGTGCGAAGGGCCTGGAGTTGCCCGGACGCCACGACGAGAACGAGACGAATATCCATAGCGGTATCGACTGGTTGGAGTCGGTGGCCTTTGGTCACGTCGATTCGATCGGCGAGCGGGTCTTGATCATCGGTGTGGGCAATACCGCGATGGATTGCTGTCGTTCGTCGCGGCGACTCGGCGGCACATCGATCAAGGTGATGGCCCGCCGCCCGCGCGAGTATTTTAAGGCCTCGACCTGGGAGTTGGAGGATGCCGAAGAAGAGGGTGTGGAGATCATCGTGAACCACGCGCCCAAGCGCTTCATCATCGAGAACGGCAAATTGGTCGGAATGGAATTCGACGTGCTGGAATGGGACGAAGGGGCCGTGCACTCCACGGTGCTCGACACCGTCATCGTGCCGTGCGACGACGTGATCCTGGCTATCGGACAGGAGAATGCGTTCCCCTGGATCGAGCGTGACCTTGGTCTGGAGTTCGGTGACTGGGATATGCCCGTCGTTGACGAGCTCACCTTCCAGTCGACATTGCCCAACGTGTTCTTCGGCGGCGATGCCGCCTTCGGGCCCAAGAACATCATCTGGGCCGTGGCGCACGGCCACCAGGCGGCCATTTCCATCCACTCATTCTGTTCGGGCGAGTCGGTACAGGACCGACCGGCGCTCGGCATGCACATCACGAGTACCAAGATGGGCATGAACGAGTGGAGTTACCACAACGACTACAACCCGTCGCCTCGCCAGAAGATGACCCACATCGAGTTGTCGAAGCGTTTCGAGTCGCTCGAACTCGAGGTCGAGGTCGGTTTCAGTGCGGACCAGGCAGCGCGAGAAGTGCAACGCTGCTTGAATTGCGACGTTCAAACGACGTTCAAGGCGTCACTGTGCATCGAGTGCGACGCGTGCATCGATATCTGTCCCGTCCAATGCCTGACCATTACCGAGAACGGCGATGAGACCGACCTGCGCCAGCGACTGTCGGCGCCGACGGTGAACCCGTCGCAGTCCCTGTACGTGTCGGTGGGATTGCCACAGACCGGCCGCGTCATGGTCAAGGATGAGAACGTCTGCGTGCACTGCGGATTGTGCGCCGAACGATGCCCGACGGCGGCGTGGGACATGGAAGAGTTCGAGTTACAGATTCCGTACGCAGTCGACTCGGGGGTCCTCGTGATTCCCGTCCGCCGGCCCAAGTCAACAAGTGAAGTAGGGAGTTAGGTCATGGCGATTGCCACCGCTCAGGACAGCACGGTCAGGGTCAATGACTTCTCGATCAAACTGGCTAACGTCAACGGCACTGGATCGGCGAGCGCGAACAGCTTGTTGATGCAGGCGATCTTCAGGATGGGGATTCCGGTCTCGGGCAAGAACCTCTTCCCTTCGAATATCCAGGGCCTTCCGACGTGGTACGAGATTCGCGTCAACAAGTCCGGTTACACCGCGCGAGCACTTGACTACGACCTGATGGTCGCGATGAATTCGGCCACGTATGAACAGGACATCAACGATGTCCGCGCTGGAGGCTACGTGCTGTACGACTCGTCGTGGCCGCTCGATGAGTACCTGCTGCGCCCCGACGTGACGTTCCTCGGCGTTCCGCTCGCTCGGATGTGCATCGAGAACTTCGCTGCGCCTCGCGAACGGGTTCTGATGAAGAACATCGCCTACGCGGGTGCCATCGTCGCCCTCACCGGGATCGATATCGAGCTCGTTTCGGACTTGGTGTCCGAAACCTTCGCCCGCAACGAGTTACTGCGTGAGTCGAACCAGAACGCGCTGCGACTCGGCTACAACTTCGCCATGGAGAATTTCGACTGTCCGCTCCCGTTCCGTCTTGAAGCGATGGATGCGGCGAGGAACTCGATCCTGATCGATGGCAACACCGCCGCCGCCCTCGGATGTCTCTACGCCGGGGCCACCGTGTCGGGCTGGTACCCGATCACGCCGGCGACGGCCGTCATGGACAACTTCACCCGCCTCTGCGCGCAGTATCGGCGCGAACCGGTCGAGAACCCTGGTCCGGGTGAGTTGCCGTACAAGAACAACTACCTCATCATTCAAGCCGAGGACGAGATCGCGGCGATTGGAATGGTCCTCGGTGCCTCGTGGAGTGGTGCACGCGCGTTCACGTCCACCTCGGGCCCCGGAATCTCGCTGATGAACGAGTTACTCGGTCTCGCCTACTACACGGAGATCCCCGCGGTGCTGATCGATGTGCAGCGCACCGGTCCGTCAACCGGCATGCCGACTCGCACGCAGCAGTCGGACATCCTGCTGTGCGCGTACGCCTCGCACGGCGACACGAAGCACATCCTGCTCTTTCCCGCGAATCCTCACGAGTGCTTCGAATTCGCGGTGCAGAGTTTCGATATCGCCGAAAGGTTCCAGACGCCCGTGTTCATGCTGAGCGATCTTGACATCGGCATGAATGACTGGGTTGTGCCGGAATTAACCTGGGACGACTCATACGTGCCGGACCGCGGTCGGGTTCTCAACGACCACGACCTCGAGCAGATGGCCGAGTTCTTCCGTTACACCAATGAAGATGATGAGTTCGTGGCGCCACGAACCCTGCCGGGATCGGACTCGAAGGGGGCGTACTTCGTACGAGGTTCGGGTCACGACAAGTTCGGCAAGTACACGGAGGACACGGCTGACTATCAGGAGGTCGTGGACCGTCTCAAGAAGAAGCACGCGGCGTCGGCGTCACACGTGCCCGCGCCGATCGTCGAGCGCCACAGCGGCGCCACGGTCGGGATTATCACCCTCGGTGGCTGCGACCTGGCGGTGCGCGAAGCGATCGATCAACTCGCCACGGTCGGCATCATCGCTGACTTCATGCGTGTCCGGGGTTTCCCGTTCGTTGGCGCTGTTCGAGCATTCGTCGAAGAGCACGAGTACTGCTTCGTGGTCGAACAGAACCGCGACGCGCAGTTGCGATCGCTGATCTCCATTGAGACCGGCGCGGCTATTGAGTCGATGCGCTCGGTCCTGGCCTACGGAGGATTCCCCTTAAGCGCCCGTCAAGTGGTTGACGGTGTCACAACCCAGTTGGAGAACTAACGATGACGTCCATAGTCAAGCCCCTCATCCCACTCGTTGCGCTGCCCAAGAACGAGATCGGGCTCACCATCCGTGACTACGAAGGCGCGGTATCGACGCTTTGCGCTGGTTGCGGCCACGACTCGGTGACCGCGGCGATCACCCACGCCTTCTGGGAGCTCTCGACGCCGCCACGCTCCATTGCGAAGCTCAGTGGCATCGGGTGCTCCTCCAAGACGCCCACCTATTTCGTGAAGGGTGCGCACGGCTTCAACTCCGCCCACGGTCGCATGGTGACTATCGCAACGGGTGCGAATGCGGCGAACCGTGAACTCACCTATATCGGAATCTCGGGTGACGGGGACTCGCTGTCAATCGGTATCGGCCATCTGGCGCACGCGATCCGACGCAACGTGAACATGATCTACGTCATCGAGAACAACGGCGTCTACGGGTTGACCAAAGGCCAATTCTCGGCCTCGGCCGATATTGGCTCACGGCTGAAGAAGGGCGAGCCCAACGCCATGGCTCCCATCGATCCGATCCTTCTGGGTCTCAGCATGGGTGCGACGTTTCTTGCGCGAAGCTTCTCGGGAGACAAGGCGCAACTGGTGCCTATTCTGAAGGCCGCGGCGGCTCATAACGGGTTGGCGTTGATCGACGTGATCTCTCCGTGCGTGACGTTCAATGACCACGAGGGCTCGACCAAGAGTTACCGTTTCATGCGCGAGCATGAGGTCAAGGAGATTGAAACCGATTTCGTGCCGATTCGTCGAGAGATCCACAAGTCACTCGACGAGCACGACGCCACCGAGATCACGATGCACGACGGCAGCGTGGTTCGTTTTCGTTCGGTGCCGCCCGGTTACGACCCCTACGACCGTCAGAAGGTCGAGGAGTACATCCGCGAGCGCCGGACGCGCGGCGAGATTGCGACGGGCCTTCTCTATGTCGACGAGTCGGCCATGGACGTGCACGAGCAGAACAACACACCCGAGTACGCGCTTAACACCGTTCCTTTCTCGAAACTCTGCCCAGGCTCGGCGGCACTCACCAAGATGCAGGAGAGCTTCCGCTAGTCGATGTACTGAACTTCGCCGCTCCGCTGCGAGCCTGGCGATGTCGGCGCCACAACGACACGCACTTCAACGAGTGCGCGAACCCACATCGCTGGGATCGATCAGTTGCTGTGTCGTGGCCTGAAGCCTGCAGCTGCTGGTCTTCTCGCGCCCGTCTGAAGATGTAATTTTACTTACATTTTCCGTCAAGTAAAGGGATTTAGGACTTTAGGCCCCACGAAACAAGGGAGACTTTTGCGCCCACTTCCTTAATATGTCTCTAAGAAACGAATCGAATTGGAAGGAATATATGAAGGTTCTTAGAAACTCAACGCGAAGCACGGTACGCGTAGGTGCGGCACGCGGGGTCATGGCCATCGGCGCTGTTGGCCTGGTCGCCACGCTCGGACTAGTCGCCCCGTCGGGCGCTGCCACCGTCAAGCCACTCTCGCCGGTCGCCAATGTTTCGTTGTCCAGTCACGCCACCAAGACCGTCGTGACCCACGTCCCCTTCAAGGGTACGTACACGGGGACGATCGCGCTGCTCTGGAGCAGCACGGGCGTTCAGGCCACATCAGTGTCGGGCACGGGCACCGGTACCGATGGAGCCAACGCCATGACCGGTAGCGGTGCGGGATCCGCAGCGAACCAGTGTGACCCGTTCTCGGGAATCGGCGCGCTCAAGGGCACCAGTGGTCTGGCGCTGAAGGTCGTGTCGTCCTCGGCGACGCAGGCGTGTGGAGTGAATGACGCCGCGCCGACGCCAGTAACGGTCAAGGGAGTCGCGACGGTCACGAGTGGCACAGGGAAGTTCAAGGGTGCGACCGGTACGTTGCACTTCAGTGGCCAGTTCTCGATCCAGTCGACGACTGCGGGCAGCAGCGAGAGTGATTCCTTCTCCGCGACGCTGACCGGAACCCTAACAATCAAGACGATCGTCAAGAAGTGATGCGCAGTAACCAAACAGGAGAGGACTCCACCATGAAGAAGATATTGTCCCTAGTTGTCGCGGGAGCGATGGCGATGGGAACCATTGCAGTCGTCGGCGTTTCCGCGGCGTCCGCCGCGACGTTGACGCCTACGACCGTCAAGTTGACCGACCCGAAGGCTGTACTTAACAATGGTGCCTACAACATCGTCGCAACGACGAGCGTGGCCGGAACGGTGCAGTTCACCGCCGGTGGCGCGCCGATTGCTGGTTGTGAGGCTGTCGCGACGGGTACGGTGACCCCGTTCCTCGCCACGTGCTCATGGACCCCGGCGGCGGCGGGAGCGATTACGTTGGGTGCGACCTTTGTTCCTACTGACACCACCGATTACCTCGCGTCAGGCGCTCCGGCAATCGCCGAGGTCGTCGCGACCCCGGTACAGGGCTCGCCAGTGGCTCCGATCACGCTCTACGTCGACACGATTCTGGCCTCCGGCTCCAGTGGTGTCTTGGCGCCAAAGTTTGGCACCGGTTGTGAGATCACCAGCGAGTTCATCGTCGGCCAGACCATCGTCTTCAGGATGTTCGGTAATGACTCGCAGTTGGGTGGCGCGGCCTTGAACAACCAGAACGTCTCGAGCGCGACCATCACCATCGGCGGTGTCTCGACGCCTCTGACCATGAGTTACGGGAACCACAGCGGCGTTGCGTTCTGGACCGCTCCGTTGGCTACAGGCACTGCGGCGGGCCAGTACAACACGCTCGGTGTGATGAGTTACACGGTCACCGTGAAGACCATCGCGATCCCCGCAGTCACCAAGAAGGTGCAAGCCTTCAAGACGGTGACCACCAAGGTGAACGGCGTGTCCGTCTCACACCGTGTGTCCTACCTGAAGACCGTCATCGTGACGCCGGCAGTTCCAGGTGCCACCGGCACCTTCACACCGAACTTCACGTCGTCGTCAGTCGTGACGCTCAACGCAGTTCCGACAGTAACTCGCTACATCTAAAGAATCACCACGCATAGCCGGCAAGCCCGGGCGGTATTGGTCAGTGCAGCTGATGAACCGTCCGGGCTTGGTCGCGCCAAGTCATTAATCAGGGTACGAGGTCCCGGACTAAAGGCCCATAGTGTCTAACCAATCGCTCTAACCCCGCAGTACGAAAGGAAATCATGAAGCATTCACTACTGAGGCGGGCGATGTCATCGACCGTCGCTCGGATACTCGTCGCCGCGACGATACCGGTGGCACTCTTCGCCGGCGTCAGCAGCGCCGACACGGCGGCCCCCGCGAACACGATCGCCCTCACGGCGCCAACTGGCCTGCCCGGCGTTCCTGCGTTGCCCTTCACAGGGCTCACCGCGCCCGCGTTCACCGTGCCCGCGACGTTCACCAACCTGACGGTCACGCCCGATCAGGGTGTGACGGGGACACCGATGGTGGTCTCGGGGACCGGCTTGCCGGCCAACACCAGCATCGAGTTGACCTGGTCGACCAGTAGCGCGACGTGGATGACCGACGTCGAGCCGAACACCGTCAACTACCTCGGCACGTCGTACTCGAAGTTCACGGTCGTCATGGCGACCGTCACCACGGACGCGACCGGAAAGTTCTCCTACGCCACCACGGTGCCCGCTGACTTCGGTGGGGTCCACGACATCTACGCCGTACAGAACGGCGTCGCACTCTCACACGGCGGCTACGAGCTCCTGCGTATCCTCACCGTGACACCACGAAGTGGTCCCGTCGGCACGCCGATCACGATCACGTACACCTCAATGGGCGCGAGCCTCTACACGGGTGGCGCTGAGGTGCTGTACGACAACCACTACACCGGCGAGATGCAGGCGAACTGGACCCGCGGAACCGCGACGGTCACCATTCGCGCCGCTGGCGCAGTGGGGACGCACTACATCCAGGTCGGCAACGCGATCAGCTACATGTACCTCAACGTGATTCAATCACCGATCCCCTACACCAATGGCGGCATGGTCGCCTTCACGGTGACCAAGGACAACGGCCCACCGGCCCCATTCATCACGTGGCCCGCCGCGGTGAATCCCACCGTCAGCCAGGTGACCACGCTCTCGAGCGTCGGTCTGGACCCGGCGAGCAAGGCCGTCGCGACCCTGACGCCCAACACCGGCCCGGTCCTCACGACGACGGCGCTCAGTGTTACCGGACTACCAATCAACGGACCCGTCAATCTGGTCTGGTCGACCGTCGTCGGTAACCGAGTCAACTGCACCAGCACCTGCTGGGCGTTCAGCTCGATTCCGCTCGGCGCCGCGACGATCACCAATGGCACCCTCGCCCAGCAGATCACGGTTCCCGACAACCTCGGTGGTTGGCACGTGGTTCAGGTCATGAACGGCACGACCATCGAGGCGCAGGTACCGTTCTACGTGAAGGAGAGCATCGTACCCTTCACGAACTCCTCCGGCAAGGTGATCAGCGAGGGTCTCGCCACGGCGAACCTGTCGAACAGTGCGGCCGCTCTGGCGGCTGGCCAGTCCGGTGTCGGTTCGCACACGTTCAAGGACGGTCAGGAGTTCACGATCAGCATCAAGGGTGTTGGCTGGACGCAGCTCGACAACACGTTGGGCGTCGACTACGACAACAGTTACATCGGCTACAGCTGTGGGTTCAACTCGAACGGCTATATGGTCGTGCACCTGAAGGCCATCGGTGCCCCTGGCACGCACATCATCGACTTGTTCCCGATGCTGTACTCCCTGTCACCATCGTTCGCGAGCACCCCGTACGGCATGGTCCCGGACCTTTCGTCCAACCGTGACTACCCGGGTCTGGCGCTGGGCTACCAGGTACCCTCGATGCACTTCGCGATCACCATCGTCAAGTAACCGTTTCACGCAGTAACGCTTACGGCCTCGCCTCTCGCGATTCGAGAGGCGAGGCCGTTGTGCGTAGCACCGTGGCCACCGAGGCCGGGAGCCACCAGTTCCATCGGCCGAGCAACGCCATGATGCTGGGCAGTAACAGGCCGCGGATGATGGTGGCGTCGATCAGGACGCCAAACGCCAGCCCGACGCCAAGCTCCTGCAGACCCGCGACGTGACCGAAGACGAGACCGCTCAGTGCGACGACCATGATCAGGGCCGCACTGGTCACGACGCCGCCGGTATTGGCGAGACCCTCCACGATCGCGTCATCGGTACAGGAACCTCGGTTCCACGCTTCGCGGATCCTCGAGACGATGAAGACCTCGTAGTCCATGGACAGACCGAAGAGCATGGCGAAGAGGAAGACCGGGACCCAGCCTTCGATCTGGCTCACGCGATAGGTGCCGAGAATCGACGCTCCGACACCGAAGCGGAACACCAGGACGAGGAATCCGTACGCGACGCCCACTGAGACGAGGTCGAGCACCGCCGCGACGAGCGGAAGGATCAGCGACCGGAACGCCCTCAGGAGTATCAGGTAGGCGAACACGAGGGCGAGCATGATGATCAGCGGGAAGCTTCCGTAGACCGAGTCCAGGAAGTCGACGCCCTGGGCCGGGGCGCCACCCACATAGACCAGCGATCCTCTGGGCAGGTGCGCGTGCGCGATGACGTGGTCGCGTAGTTCACGAACCAGGTTCTGTGAAAGGGGGCTCCCGAATTCCTCGGGGCTCACGACCAGTATCTGTTCGTAGCGACGCGAAGGGTCCTCGAAGGGCTTCGTATGGCCAATGGCGACGACGAGCACACCGGGTGTCTTCAAGATCGACTCGGCGAGTTGGAGACGGGCGTGCGAGGCGGTCCCCGTCGTCGCCGCGTGTGACCGGCCGGTATCGATGATGATCTGGATCGGCGTGATCACCCCGGGTCCGACGTGCTTGCTCACGACGGAGAGCGCGTGGGCGGCTTCGATCTGTTGGGGGATGGCGGTCACGGAACCGGGAGTCAGGTGCAACCAGAAGATCGAGCACGTGGCGGCGAGGAGCACGACGACGGTCGACGCCATGACCGTCACGGGCCGTCGAATGACGCCGCGGGCTATTCGCGCCCAGGCGCCCTTGGAGATCTCGCGACGCAGCATGAGACCTCGAATACCGATCGGCTGCACGCCGCGGCGCCCGAGCAACGAAAGGAGTGCCGGTTGCAGCGTCAACGCCGAGGCGAGGGAGAAGAGTGGCACGACGAGTCCCGCGGCACCCAGTGATCGCACGAAGGGGACGGGAACGATGAAGAGGGTTGCGAGACCGATCGCGACCGCGAACCCCGAGAGCACCACCGTTCGCCCAGCGCTCAGCATGGTGTTGACGATGGCCTCGTCGAGTGCGAGGTCGCCCTGGTTGATCTCGGTACGAAACCGATGGACGATGAGCAGCGAGTAATCAATGGCGAGGGCGAGCCCGATCAACTCGATGACGTTCGGCACGTACAGGACCATGAGGAATCGGTGCGCGAGGAGAAAGACGACGCTCAAGGTGCCGGCCGTGGTCGCGCCGGCGACGAGGTACGGGACCAGGACCGCCCAACACACGCCCAGCACCGCGATCAGCAGCAACAGGGTGAGCAGCCCCGCGAGAATCTCGCCACGATGCAGATCGCTGGTGAGCACCGGGGTGATGTCGTGCTGCAGGGCTGGGGGTCCGGTGATCAGCGCTCGGCGCAGTTCGTTGACGTTCAAGGCGTGGCGCAGCACATCGGTCGCGTTCGCGGCCTGCCCGAGGTTGAGCGACGTGTTCACGTTGACGTACAGCACGCCTCCGACGGCCCGCTCCTCGCTCACGGTGGCCGAAGGGATGGCCGTCGCGGCTCTCGCGATGCGACGTTCCATGGCGTCGATCTGTGAGGTCGTCGCGTGCGTGAAGGGCAGCACCACCGTGAAAGTTCCCTCGACGTTCTCGTGGAAGTCGTGGATGAGGATGTTGTTCGCCTGCGCTGAACTGGTACCCGGGACGGTGAGGGAGGTGGTCAGGAGACTCGACAGTTGCGACGCGGAAAGCGCGCCGAGGACGATGATTGCCACCCAGACGGCGATGACGGCGACGCGCCATTTGATGACCGCACGGGTCCAGCGCTCAAGCACCCTTGCAGCGTAGTGGGCGCTGCCGCGAAAGAACGGGCGGCTGCGCTTGCCGGTGCGACCCGGGTCCGACGCCTCCTACAGGGGATCGACGATTTGAAGCGCGAGCAAGGGCGCCGAGGCCTTGTTGATGCACTCTTGGTACTCGAAGTCGGGCTGGCTATCGGCCACGACGCCGCCGCCAGCCTGGACCGTGGCGAAACCGTGGCGTAGCGAGAGGGTCCGAATCGTGATGGCGAAATCGGCGTCACCGTTGAGCGAGAAGTAGCCAACGGCTCCGCCGTACGGCCCTCGATGCACCGGCTCGAATTCGTCGATCAGCTCCATCGCGCGCACTTTGGGCGCCCCACTGAGCGTGCCGGCGGGAAAGAGGGCGTCGAAGGCGTCGAACGCGTCCAGGCCGGGGGCCAATTCACCGTTTACCTGGGACACCAGGTGCATCAGGTGCGAGAAGCGCTCGACGTGGGCCAGCCGCTCGACACGCACCGTTCCGGGCGTGGCCACTCTGCCAACATCATTGCGACCGAGGTCCACCAGCATCACGTGTTCGGCGATCTCCTTCTCGTCGTTGAGTATCTCGTTCTCCAGGGCCAGGTCCTCAACTTCATTGGCCCCGCGCGGGCGGGTGCCGGCGATCGGGCGGGTGCTGACGACGCCATCGTGGACGCGCACCAGCATCTCGGGTGACGCGCCGACGATCTGATTGTCGCCGCTGTCGAGCAGGTACATGTAGGGCGAGGGATTCAACGAACGCAGTACCCGGTAGAGGGTGAGCGGGTCCACGGTCGTCGGTCGGCGGAACTGCTGGCTCGGCACCACCTGGAAGATGTCGCCGGCGTAGATGTATTCCTTGGCCCGCTCGACGACGGCTCCATAGTCCTCGCGGGTGAAGTTCGAGAGTGTCGCGGCGATGGCGCGGATGTCGATACTGGCTCGAAGTGACGGCGCGGTCGCGACCAGTTGTTCGGTGGCGGGATCGGTGACCGGGGTGGGGGAGAAGAGAACGTTGACGATCTCGTCCAGCGCTGTTCGCGCTGCTCGGTAGACGGTGACCGGATCGTCGCCCTCTTCGACGATCGCGTTGACCACGATCGTTGTCGAGTGTCGCAGATGGTCGCAGATCAGCATCGCACCGGGGAATGAGAAGTCGGCGTCCGGCCACATGTCGGTGCCGGCCGGACGAGGCAGGTGTTCCAAGCGTCGCACGTAGTCGTAGGTCACGAATCCAACCGCGCCACCGAAGAAGTCCGGCAACTCGGGCGGCGAGTACGTACGGTACTGGTCGAGCAGTGCCCGCACCGTCGCGAGGGGCCCTTCATGGCTGGCCTGGACGTGGGCGCCCTCGACGACGGTCGACGCCCCTTCGCTGCGCACTCGCCATCGTCGGTCGAGACCTATGAACGAGTACCGTCCGGTCTCGTCGCCGACGGCGGCACTTTCGAGCAGGAAGATGGCGCGCCCGTTGCTGAAACGCTGATAGAGCGAGACCGGCGTCTCGCGGTCCAGTTGCAAGGTGGCGTGCAAGGGGACGACGTTGAATCCCTCGTTGACGCGCTCGAGGAAATCGTTGAAGTCGCGATCGTCCATTGAACAAGGTTAGTTACTGCGCCGCACCAGCCCGTAGTATTCGTTCATGCCATCGGGTCCGTCAATCCTGGTCGTCGACAATTACGACTCCTTCGTCTACAACCTGGTCCAGTACCTCGCCGAACTTGGTGCGGTGGTAACGGTGCTTCGCAATGACAAGGTCAGCGCGAGCGATCTCGCCGACGAGGCCTTCGACGGCGTGCTGGTCTCACCGGGTCCCGGCTACCCGGTGAACGCGGGCAACTGCATCGAGATCATCCGCTATTGCGCTGAGCACGGCCTGCCGATGCTCGGCATCTGTCTCGGTCATCAGGCTCTCGGCGAGGCGTTCGGCGCCGAGGTCGCGCCGGCGCCGCAACTCGTGCACGGTCGCTCGAGCCTGGTCGAACACACTGGTCGAGGCGTCTTCGCAGGAGCGCCATCGCCAATGGTGGCCGGGCGCTACCACTCGCTGATCGTGACTGAGTCGTCGCTGGGCGACGAGTTCGAGGTCACCGCTCGCACCGGCGGCTTGGTCATGGGAATAAGGCACCGGACGTTGCCGCTGGAAGGGGTGCAATTCCACCCCGAATCAGTACTTACCCAGGATGGGTACCTGTTGCTGGCCAACTGGTTGATGGTCTGCGGCTCCGACGACGCGGTTGGTCGTGCGGCCGATCTGAACGTACGCAGCAACGCGGTGCGTCAAGCCCTTCCGGCCCCACGGACCGCCTAGCGGGCTGGTGACGTGGGCGCACGGGCCCCGGTGAGTGGAAGGTTGACGCACTACTGGTGGGAGCGCCAACGCGCAAAGCCTCGTGACTAGTGGAAGACGACTCGCGGTGGTGATTCGTGCTGCCAGACCGCGGCGTAGGGGCGGCCCTGGGGCAAACGGTGATCAGAGATAGAAGTGAATAGTGCCTAGAATCCTCTAGCGTCGGATAATCGAAGAGGAGATCACCATGGCCACCAGCGAAGCAGAGATTGATCGACTGATTGAAGGCTTGATCGCCGATTTCCCCCCGGCCTCGACCGACCCGGTGACTTTCCTGGGCGAACAGTTCGACCGTGGCCTCGCGTGGGCCCACTTCCCGGTAGGACAGGGGGGGCTCGGTGCGAGTCCCGCCGAACAGCTCTACGTGCAGCGAAGCCTCTCGAGGTTGCGCGTTCCGTCGGCCCTGGACCGCAACGTCATCGGGTACGGCATGGTCGCTCCGACGATTGTGGCCCACGGCACCGATGAGCAACGCCAGCGATTCCTACGACCCCTGTTCACGGGCGAGGAGATCTGGTGCCAGTTGTTCTCCGAGCCGGGTGCGGGTTCGGATGTCGCGACCCTCGCGACGCGCGCCGAGCGCGACGGTGACGAATGGATCGTCAGCGGCCAGAAGGTCTGGACGACGCTGGCCCACGAATCCGCGTGGGGCCTCCTGATCGCCCGTTCGAACCCGGACGTGCCCAAGCACAAGGGCATCACGGCGTTCCTGGTCGACATGCACGCCCCCGGCGTCGAGGTACGTCCGCTCTACCAGGCGACTGGCGAAGCCGAGTTCAACGAGTGCTTCTTCAGCGAAGTGCGCATCCCCGACGCCCTGCGACTCGGCGGGATCGGCGACGGGTGGGGGGTCTCCATCACCACGTTGATGAACGAACGGGTCTCGATCGGGGGCACGGTGCCGCCGAGGGGTTCGGGGCTCATCGGCGAGGCGATGAAGATCTGGAAGAAGAACTGGGCGACGAGAACCGATGCCCACGCGATGGCAGTTCGCTCCGAGCTGATGCAGGCGTGGGTGCGCAATGAGGTGGGACGATTGACCAACTGGCGCGCGAGTGACTTGCGCAAGGCGGGAACGCCGGGTCCCGAGGGGTCGGTCGCGAAGCTGGCCTTCGCCGAGGAGAATCAGCGCACGAGCGAATTGTGCGTGAACCTCATGGGCGCCGAGGGCATGCTCTACGCAACGACGTACCCCCAGGTCCGCCCCACGGAGTCGGCCATGACCGGCGGCGACATGCGTAGGGCATTCATCCGCATGCGGGCTAATTCCATTGAGGGTGGTACCAGCGAGATCATGCGCAACATCATCGGTGAGCGGGTGCTCGGCCTCGCGGGTGAACCACGCAACGACAAGGACGTTGCGTGGAAGGACGTTCCGCGAAGCTAGCTACCTCGACGTCAGGTGCGCCTCGAAGAAGTCGAGGACGCGACGATGGCTGTCGCGAGCGGCGTCTTCGTTGAAGACGTCGGGTCGACCATCGCAGTTGAACCCGTGGTCGGCGTCGGCGTAGCGAATCACGTCGGTGACCTGCGCGGAGGTGGCGGCCGCCGCACGCAGCGCTTCGACCTGCGTCACCGGTATCCCCTTGTCGAGGTCGCCGTAGAGTCCGAGCCACGCGCACTTGAGATGGGGTGCCTGCTCGAGGAGCGCGGGTAGTCCGAATCGGCCGGTTTCGACGCCACCGCCGTAGAAGGTCGCTGCGGCGCCGACGATGCCCAGGGTCGCGGCGAAGAAGGCGACGGAGCCTCCCATGCAGTACCCGACCACCGCGGTTGACGCGGTGTCGAAGCCTGCGCTCTCGAGGAATCGCTGCGCGGCGACCAGATCGTCACGCAAACCGTCCTTGGACAGTTCGGCCATGGCGGCCATGGCGGCGGGGAAGTCGTCGTAGGCGACCTCTTGCGAGCCGGTTCGATGGAAGAGCTCGGGGGCCACGGCGTAGTAACCAGCAGAGGCGAAACGCTCGGTAACCGCGCGGATGTGGTCGTTCACGCCGAAAGCTTCCTGCAGCACGATGATCGCGTGCGGTGCGCTCGGATCCCCAGCGACCTGCACGGGGGTTCCGTTGTCGAGTACGTGGCGAGTGATCATTCGAAGACCGGACCTTGCGTACGGGTGCGCTTCAGTTCGTAGAACCCGGGCGTCCCGGCGACCAGGAGGACGCCATCGAAGAGTCTGCCCGCCGCCTCGCCCTTGGGCGCCGGGGTGACGACCGGTCCGAAGAAGGCGACGTCGCCGACGTGGATGACTGGGGTGCCGACGTCAAAGCCCACGGGGTCCATCCCTTCGTGATGGCTCGTGCGAAGCGCCTCGTCGAACGCATCGTCGTTCGCCGCTTCGGCGAGGTCCGCGTCGAGTCCGGCGTCGGCCAGGGCGTGGGCGATCATCGCGTCCATGTCCCTCTCCGCCTTGAGGTGGAAACGTGTGCCCATCGCCGAATAGAGGGGCTCGATGACCGAATTGCCGTAGCGCTGTTCAGCGGCGATGAGGACGCGAACCGGAAGCCAGGCCTTCTTCATGGACTCGACGTACTCGTCGGGTAGTTCACGACCCTCGTTCAATACCGCGAGGCTCATGACGTGGAACTTGACGTCGATGTCGCGCACGGTCGCGGTCTCGAGGAGCCATCGCGAGGTCATCCACGCCCAAGGGCAGGCGGGATCAACCCACAGGTCAACTTGCTGGGTCATGTCGCTCCTCTTTCATCGCGTGCGCGCCTACCACGGTAATCACCGCATTGGTCACGCCGACCATCATGGGCAGATCGAGCATCTCATCAATGCCGTGCGCGTTCGATCCCGGACCGAGCACACCGGTCGCCACGAACTGCACGCCGGGGTAGCGCTTGCCCAGCGAGGCGAGGAACGGAATCGAGCCGCCTTCGCCGCAGAACCCGGGCGCCTTGGCGAAGGCATTGAGCGAGGCCTCGTTCAATGCCTTGGCGAGCCAAGGCTCGAGGGGCGGACATACCCAACCGTTCGCGGCCTGCAGGATGGTGACCGTGGTTGAGCCGGGCGCGTTCTCGCGCAACGCTCTGGCGATGGCTGAGGCCGCAACGCTGCAATCCACCGTCGGCGGAAGACGAAATGAGAGCACCGCGCTGGTGAAGGGTCTGAGCACGTTGCCGGCCATCGCCGGCTCGGGGGCACCACCGATCCCCACCACCGAAAGCGTTGGCCACCAGGTACTTCGCAGGATGCGCTCCGCGCTCGACGCTCCCATGAGTTCGACCCCGGCCACGGTGGGCAGCGAGTCGGCGAGGACGTCGCCAAACTCCGCGGCGACGTCGTTCGCGGCGTCCAGGTGGCTCTGGGGAATATCGGCGTGGAGTTCGGCGATCAGGATGTCACCAGTGGAGGAGTCTTCCACGTGCTCGAGGACCTGGCGCAGGAGTCGAAACGACGAAGGGACGACGCCGCTGACCGACCCGCTATGGAGCCCCTGTCGCAGTACCTCGACCGTGACCTCGACGTTCACGATGCCGCGCAGCGATGAGGTGAGCCAGAGGCGGTCGTAGGTGAGGCCGCCGGAATCGAGGCATATCAGAAGCTCCACGTCTCCCAAGTGTTCACTCAGTTCGTCGAGGTACGCCTCGAGGTCGGGGCTGCCGCTCTCCTCGCTCGCTTCGATGATGACCACGCAGCGGCCGTGGGCTATGTCGTGTCGCTCCATGTACTCGAGCGCCAGCAGCGCAGAGAATGTCGAGTAGCCGTCGTCAGCGACGCCGCGAGCGTAGAGGACGTCGCCGCGGCGCACGGGCTGGTAGGGACCCAGACCGTCGGACCATTCGCCGAGGGGTGGCTGCTTGTCGAGGTGTCCGTAGAGCAGCACCGTACCGGTCGACGGTCCGGTCGCCTCGACCGTCACACACAGCACCGGCGTGCGTGAGCCCAGTCGGTGCACCGTCACGTCGAAATCGGCGAGGGTGCGTTCGCGGGCCCATTGCTCCAGGAGCTCGACTGCCCGGTCGATGTGACCGCTCTCGCTCCACTGGCTGTCGAACATCGGTGAAAGGCAGGGGATCGTTGCGTACTCGGACAAACTCCCCAGCGCGTCACGTTCGAAATCACTGAGGGTCAGAAGAGGCATGGACTCGAGATTACTTGGCGAGGCGTGCGAGATGGACTGCCTGCCAGCAATACCACGCGACGTCACTTCGCACGCCGTCGAAGCGTTCGCCCTCACGGCGAAGGTCGTCTTCACTGATCATGGCCGCGAGCCCGTGCAGGATGCTCCAGCCGTTTCGAACGCCGTAGTCGCCGGCGGGCCACACGTTGGCGCGACCGAGGGTGTGCATCAGGTACATCTGTGCGGTCCACGGTCCGATGCCGCGGACTCGCGTGACCTCGCGCACGATCTCCTCGTCACTCAGTCGTCCGTGGCGTTCGAGGACGATATGTCCGTCACGAACCTGTTCGGCCAGGTCGATCATGCCGTCAGCCTTGGTCTGCGAGAGTCCGGCTCCTCGAAGGTCAGCGGCACCGGCGGCGAGGATCGAGTCGACGCTCACCTGTCCACCGCAGGCTTGGCTCACCCGGGCGTGGATGGTGTCCGCCGTCGAGGTGGCGAGTAGTTGGAAGACGATGCTTCGCACCAGCGACGGGAACCTCTCGTGGACTGGAGCGCTGCGGCGCGCCGGGGGTAGTCCGGCCGACGTCACGACGGCGCGAAAGGCACGGTCGCGTTCGATAATGGTCGCGGCGATGCGTTGACGCGGTGTGGGGGGCATAAGGAAACTATGACAGAGGTGGCTGAGGGGGGACGTAGACACCCTCGGGGGTCTTCGCCGCGCCCTTGACCACCTCGAGCAGGAGGGCCTGAATGGCACGCACCGGAGCGGCAGGGAAGCCGAAACGACGGTTCACGATGCTGACGCGCCGCTGTGAGATCCCCTCAATCGCCACGGCGGTGAATTTCTCCTGCAGGTGGGCTGACAACATCGTCGCTGGAAGGATTGATGGCCCGTGGCCGTCGAAGGTGAGCGACGCAATCGTGCGAAGGCCATCGAGTTCAATGAGCGGACGCAGTTCGACGCCGTGGGCGTGCGCCGCCTCGTCAATCTCCCTTCGAATTGGCGTGCCAGGGAACGGGAGCAGCAACTCGTAGTCCGAGAGCGTCGCGAACGTGACCGGTCGACCGTCCGCAGCGAGCGGGTGGGACTTGTCGACGATGAGGACGAGGTCCTCCTTGAAGAGGTCGAGCTCGATGAGTTCGGGCGCCTGCACGGGCCAGGCGAGCACCGCAATGTCCAACTGGCCGTTGACCAACTGAGGTTCGATGACCGAGTTCGTCCCCTCGGTGATGCGAAGCGCGATGTGGGGATAACTTCGACGTTGCGCCGCCAAGAGGAGCGGGACGATCCATCGACCGGCCGTACCGATCATGCCGAGCGAGACCTTGCCGCGGATGTCGGCGTTCAATTCGGAGATGTCCGACGCGATCGCTGCGAGTTCGGCGAGAATGCGCCGCGCCCGCTCGACGACGATCTCACCCGATTCACTGAGCGCACCGGCCGATCGATCGACCAACTCGGTCTCGAGTTCGGCTTCGAGACGGGCTATCCGGTTGGAGATGTTGGACTGAACCGTACCGAGGGCTTCGGCGGCGCTCGAGAACGAACCGTGGTCGGCTATGCCGACGAGTGCCTCCAACTGACGAACGTCCATCTATCGAGTATACAGATGAGAGGTATCGACATTATGCACTTGATTGATAGAGGTGGAGGCGCCATAATGGTTTCAGCCAGTTGTACCTAGAACCCCCCCCCTTTAGGTGCGACTTGGATTTTGCAAAAGGGCCAACCACCCCCCCGGTTGGCCCTTTTGTGTTTTCCGGGTTGTTAACGTGAGGTGAATGAGTATGGGCCTTTCTCCGAGGGATCGATTGGCCGTCATCGCGGTTCGCGGAGTGAATTGGACGTCGCGGCTAATGAATCGTGGATCGGGAACGGTCGCCGGGGGACGGGTGGGACTTCGAATTTCGCCGAATCTGCTGGGGAATCTCGCGCGCGGACGTACCGTGATTGTGCTGAGCGGCACGAACGGGAAGACCACCACCACCGCGCTGGTGAGCGCCGGGTGGGGTACTGAGGTCACGACGAATGACACAGGGGCCAACATGCCCGCGGGCCACGTCGCGGCGCTGGTCCGATCAAGGGGTCACGCGACGGTGCTCGAGGTCGACGAGGCCTGGCTCCCGGAGGTCGTTCGCCAAGTGGAACCGGCCGTGGTGGTCCTGTTGAACCTCTCGCGCGACCAGTTGGACCGGGCCAACGAGGTCCGCCAGATGGCGGCCAGATGGCGGCGATGTCTCGACAAAGACGCTGGTTTTCGTGGCACGGTCATCGCAAACGCCAACGACCCGTTGGTGGTGTTCGCCGCGGAGGGAGCGTCACACGTGTTGTGGTGTGACGTGCCCACGCAGTGGATCGCCGACGCGCGCTCGTGCCCGCGATGCACGCTCGCCCTGGAGTATCGGTCCGAGACGTGGAGTTGCTCGTGCGGTTTCGCCAAGCCCTCGCCGATAACCACGGGTTTGGGGGACGGTGTGGTGATCGACGGTGTCGCCGTACCCCTGGTGTTGTCGATTCCCGGCGCGTTCAACGTCGCCAACGCCGCGCTCGCGCTCACCGCGCTGAAGGTCGTCGGCGTTGATCCGATCGTGGCGGCCCAGCGGATGCACGAGGTGCGATCGGTCGCCGGACGTTTTACGCTTCGTCGCTGGCGGGGACACACCCTGCGACTGCTCCTCGCCAAGAACCCGTCAGGTTTTGACGCGTTGCTGGCCGCGCTCGCCGACGACGGCGGTGACGTGTGGATCGCCATCAACGCGCGCGTGGCTGACGGACGTGACCCCTCGTGGCTGTACGACGTACCCTTTGAGCGACTTCGCGGTCACCGGGTGTGGTGTTTCGGGGACCGGCGCCTCGACCTCGCGACCAGACTCGACTACGGGGGCGTCGACTTCGAGGTTGTCGACGACCCGGGCGCTGTTCCCGTCGCGAAGGCCACCGTACCGTTGCTGGCGAACTACACGGCGTTCAGCGATTGGCTGAAGGTCTCGGCACCATGTTGAGGGTCGCCACACTCCTTCCCGATCTCCTCGGAACCTACGGGGACGGTGGCAACGGCCTCGTTCTCGCGTCGCGCGCGCGCCGCCGGGGTATCGAGGTCGCACAGTGCGACGTCGAATTGGGCCAGAGCATCCCCGATGCCTCCATCTATCTCCTGGGCGGGGGAGAAGACGGGCCCCAACGACTGGCGTGCGACCTGCTGGCTCGTGGCTCGTTCGTCGAACGCGTGCGTGACGGCGCGACGGTGGTCGCGGTGTGCGCGGGTCTGCAACTACTCGGTAATTCCTTCGCCGTCGAGGGCGACGATCGCTATCAGGGGCTCGGGCTGGTCGACATCGAGACCACTAGGGGTGATGAGCGTTCGGTCGGCGAGATCTGCGTGCGCGTCGGCGACCAGCTCCTGGTCGGCTTTGAGAACCACGGCGGCCACACGTCACTCGGAGCGGGCGTCGCCCCTCTGGGCCAGGTCGTTCGAGGCCGCGGCAACGACGGCGTGGTTGATGGTTACCGCGACGGGAATATCTGGGCCACGTACGCCCACGGACCGGTGCTCGCGCTCAATCCATGGTTGGCCGACCAGATCCTTGAGTCGGTACTCGGCAGGGAACTTGCGCCCCTCGACGGTGTCGCCGATCGACTCTACGAGGAACGACGCGCGTCGCTCAGTCGGTGAGATCCTCGTGGACCCCGTAGGAGGAGTCACCACCCACCGCGCGACCGAGGGCCACCACGGCCTCTTCGATTCGTGCGCCGAAGCGTCGGATATTCTCACCCTCCTCGACGTGCAGCGCCGGCCCGAAGGCGACGATCACGTGGTGTCGACGGTTGGCCGGCGCATTGACGAACTGCGGCGCTTTGGCGTACTTCGGTCCGCGAAGCAGACCCGATTCGTGGATGTAGGTCGGGATCACGGTGGCCTTGGATCGATCGGCGAGGTACGCGGCACCACCCTTGAACTCCTGAAGCGACCCGTCGGGGGTGCGGCCACCTTCGGGGTAGATGAGCAGGTTCCAGTGGTCCTGGATCAGTTCGAGTGCCTGCTGCGCACTTCTGCGATTGACGCGATGGCGGTCAATCGGAATCGCGTTGAAGATCAAGACCGTCCGGAACGCGGCGGAGCGTTCCATGAAGAAGTTGTCCATCGCCGCCGCGACGACGGTACGCCGTCGTTCTCGGTCGGGTAGGGCGGTGAGCACGAGCGGGGTGTCGAGGTTGCTCGCGTGATTGGCGACGAAGATGAAGGGTCCGCGTCCGGTGATGTTGTCGGCGCCGCGCACTTCGAGTGTCGACATTCGCCGCGTGACCGGACCCAGGGCGAAGCGCTGGATGAGTTCTCGCGCTAGTCGTGCGGAGTAACTCCTGCCCCATTTCGTTGGATAATCAAGTCCAAGTTGCGTCATCAGTTAGCGACGGCGCGCAGTCTTCTTCGGCGTGTAGCGCTTCGAAGGAGCCGGTGCGGAACCCTTCGCGGTCGCAACGGTCCCCTTGGCGCTGCGCGTCTTTCGAGGAGCTGTCGAACGTCCTTCTCGCCGTTCTTTGCCCATCTCACGCGCACGTCGTGATGAACCCGTGAACGTGGCGTCGCCGTACTTCTGGAGTCGGAACGCGCGAATGCCGAGCCACCCGCCGAGGAAGAGGAACATCAATCCGGCAGTCCCGGAGGCGAGGCCGAGGAGCAACGCGGCGACGATGACCCCTACGCGACGACGCAAGAAGGCGAAGAGGATGATAGCCAGACCCAGTACCAAGATCATCAGGAACTGTGGCAACCAATATGTCGGGTGCGTCAGCTGGGACTTCTCGCACAGCGACGCAGCGAGGTGATAGCCGGCGGGACACGCCTTGCCCTTGACGTGCTTGGTCGTGTCGGTGATCGTGGTGTTCTTCAGAAGGTGCGGTATGAACAGGGCCGCGGAGATCAGCGCGACCGCGCCACCGAAGAAGCTGATGCCGCGTTCCAGCTTGTTGATACCCATGATCTCCTCGCGGGGGACCGCGGATTGTCGGGCGGGACGGCGCGCGAAGCGTGACGTCGGCTTGGGCTCTGCATCTATGTTTTCTGGCACAGGTGAAGGCTACAACGCACGTCAAATACGGCGTCGCACTCAACGGGATAGGATTCTCACGTCGGGCGCTTAGCTCAGCTGGTTAGAGCGCAGCCTTCACACGGCTGAGGTCGAGGGTTCGAGTCCCCCAGCGCCCACCAAGAGAGTCTCGTTCGAACCCCCGTCACGGCGGGGTTCGGAATCCCTTCCCGCTGACTGCACCCATTTCCTGAATTCGGTGTCCTGGAAGACTGCGAATGGCTGCTTCATGCGTGCGTACGCGACGGAGCCGTCGACCTCGATAAGAACCTGCTCGAAGATGGCTTGATTTAGCTGACGGCGAACTTGGTCGTCAGCCTGTTCGTAGGTTGAACCGACGCGGCTGGCGAGCGACAGCGCACGGTCGAGGTTGGCCTCGAGCGACTCCCAGTGAATCTCGGAATTCGTCATGAGGGCTCCTGCTGTTGCAAGCTCTCCCTTAATCCGCTCCTGTTCTTCTTTCAGAATGTCGAGTGGCACCGCACCGGCATAATGGGCCTTCATCAACGCCCGTCGCTCATTCTCTAGTTGGACGATGCGCTGACGCTGGCGAGCAGCGAGTCTCTTGGCGTGCTCGTTGCGCTTGGCCGCCGCCGCGATGATGTGCCGGTAGAGCGTCTCGGCGGTCCGAGTATCGAGCTCGATTGACTTGTAGTAGTCGACGAGTTGACTCTCGATATCGGAGACCCACACGTACGGCAGGTCGCAAGATGTGTTCTTGGCGTGGCGTCCGAGGCAGACGAAGTAGTAGTAGGTGCTGCCGCGGCGACCCTTGTTCTGCGAGTAGATCATCCGCGAGCCGCAGCGTCCGCAGAAGATCGTGCCCTTCAAATAGTGCTCGTGGTGGTGTGTGCGCTCGCCGGTCGCGCGCTTGGCTTCAAGTTGCGCCTGGACCCGTGCAAAGGTTTGGATGTCGACGATCGCCCCGTGGTTGCCGTCGTACTCGACGCTCTTCCAGACGAAGCGCCCGACGTAGAAGGGGTTGCGCAGGATGCGGTGCAATTGATTCCACTCGACGGGTTTTGAGTCGGCCTTCGCGGAAGCCACGCTGCGCAGCCCTCGCTCGTCGAGAACCTCGGCGAGTTGGCGCAGTGTGTAGTCACCCGAGGCGTATGCCACGAAGGCCCAGGTGACGTGCTCGGCGCGCTCGGGATCCACCTCGATCCAGCGCAACTCGTTGCCCTTGGCGAAGTCCTGCACGTTGCGATACCCGATGGGAGCACGGCCCGGGTAGCCACCGCGCTCGACCTTCTTACTCGTTCCCTTGACGACTTCGGCTGCGAGGTTCTGGCTGTAGAACTCGGCGATCGAGGACATGATGCCGTGCACCAGCATCCCGCTTGGGGTCTCGTCGATGTTCTCGGTCACCGAGACAAGCTGGGCGCCCGCCTGTCGAATGGTGAGCGTGATCGTGACGTCGTCGCCCCGGTTGCGCGCGAGCCGGTCTACCTTGTGGACGATGACGTAGTCGGCGTCTCGCTGCTCTATTAGCCGTGCGAGCATGCGCTGAAGTTCGGGACGGTCGGCTTTGCGGGCCGACTCCCCGGCGTCGACGTACACCTCCAGGACGTCAGCGTTGAGCGATTCGGCCTTACGCAGGCAGGCATCGCGCTGGTAGCCGCAATTGCGTCTGCCAAACTCGTGACGGTCCTGGGAGTCCAGACCAGTTGAACGATTCCGTCGGGACGGAGCCACATCCGGAACTTCGCCTGAGTAATCTCCGTTGGTTCGCCATCCATCTAATCCTCCATCGCGCTGTCCTGGTGGTCAATTCGTTCATCAATCATGTGAAACGGAAAATCTGGACGTAACCCCGGTATCCACTTGTTCTGAATTGTCATTTGCGGCGTGGGAGAGAGCGGGGCAAGGCGAAACCGAAGAACTTACGATGCTGCGACTTATCTTTGAATCTCGATACTTTGTCCATGCGATCCTATGACGTGAATCTTCAGCCATTGAGGAGTGTCGTGTTGGCGTCGGGCACGGCTCCGAAAGTGAAGTCCGCCTCGAAGACGGCCACGCAAGCGTTGACGACATCGGCATCGTAGATCGTCCCCGCACCCCGACGCACTTCGGCAAGAGCCACGTCGAGACCCAGCGCGGGCCGGTAGGGGCGATGTTGGGTCATGGCTTCGACCACGTCAGCTATCGCGATGATCCGTGCGGGCAGGATGATCTCGTTTCCGCGAAGACCGGCAGGATAGCCCGAAGCGTCCAGGCGTTCGTGATGTTGGAGGGCAACTTCGGCGATTGGCCAGGGAAGAGAGGCCTTGGTCAGAATGTTGAACCCGATGGTGGCGTGGGTCTTGACCATTTCGAACTCGAGAGGGCTTAGCCTGCCAGGTCTGGTGAGGATCTCGCTGGGAATTGCAATCTTGCCAACGTCGTGCACTTCCCCAGCTTGTCGAATGAGGGTAACCATCTTGTGGTCCAGGCCAAGTTGGATGGCGATGGCCTCGCCGAGGGAGCCAACGTGAGTCTGGTGGCCCGCCGTGTAAGGGTCACGAGTCTCGGTCATTTCGGCCAGTACGCCGAGGGTTCCTTGAAGGGCCGCGGCGAGTTCCGCCACGGAACGGATATGGGCGATGCTGAACTCACACTCCTTGGCGATGGCTTCGAGTTCTTGCACCGTCGTCTCATCGAAGGTGAAGGCGCCACGAGCGAAGATGCCCAGTACCGCCGGTGACCGTCCGGAGTCAAAGGGGATAGCAATGACTGAACCGAGTCCGTGTTGTAATGCCTGCTTCACCAATGACTTAGGGCCGGGATGTTCATTCAGGTCATGGACCACCTGAGTGACCCTGGTTCGTAGTGCGCTCCCGATCGCGCCCAGTCCGCTCACCTTCGACCCCGGCGACGAGGCCATCTCCTCGTAAAGTTCTTCAGTCTGCGTAGCCCCGCAGATGAGCTCAAAGCCGGACTCACGGTTGCTGGATGCGACGGCCACTCCAGCGATCGCGTAGGGACCGTACTTGACGAGGGCATCGCACAGGTGTTGTAGAGGGTCCCCGCCATCGGACGAGAACATCACGAATCGATTGACCTCCAAGAGCAACTGACGTGCGTGTTCTCGCCGCACACGTTCAGTCAAGTCGACAAATGAGGCGATCACGCCCTTGGACTGGCCCTCGGAGATGAGCGGATACGTGCTAATGAGTAGCCATCGCCGCGCCGCTCCCGGATTGTCGACCCCGATGATCACGTCGGCCATGGGCTCGCCAGATCGAAGCGTCACCATGGCGGGCTGTTCGTCGCTGGAGAACGGTGAGCCGTCCTCGTGAACGGCGCCCGACTTCGACTCGTACCAGTTACGGCCCATCAACTCGTCGCGTTCGGTGCCGAGCAATCTGGCGGCAGCTTTGTTGCAGTCGATGATCTCACCGTCAGCGTCAAAGAGTAGGTAGCCCGTAGACAGGCTGTTGAGGAATCCGTAAGACAGCACCATCGAATAGAGCTCACTATGAGTATTCACTTCTGCTTTGACTTTGGTCAACGAGTGATCCTCTCTTTGTTCCGCTAAGGGAACTAGTGATGTTGAGGCTATAGCCCTGCGGCGATTCTTGAGCGGGAGTCGCCATAGCCGGGGCAAGTACTTGCAATTGCTCGGAATCCTGTTGACATTCCCATTAGCGCGGAGTACATAGACAGTGGACATTCCTCAAGCAGCGTGGGGTTCGAGCAAACTGCGCTCCGGACGTCACCCAGGCTCCCGGGTGGCTCGATTGAGCGGTGCAGGCGAGGTGTTCCACCTGATGAACTAGGGCGCAAGAGGGTTCGAACATAGTCGCGTTACCTCCACTGAAGATTCACGATTCACAATTCACGATGTGTAAGGACGCATCGCCTTGAGGAATCAAGATTGATGACGACTGAACGCTACCGCCCAAGTCCTGGATCGATGTCCTTCTGGGGATTTTGAAAATTGCGGTTGTGTTGCCTGGAGCGTTCAAGCCGCGCTTCAAGTTGAAGGACAGCTGCTTCGAGTGGGGGAAGATCCTCCGCAATGGTCGCTTCGACGATTGCTCGGGATGTGTCGAAATAGTGGTGCGCCAGCCAGTCTCGCATACCGGCTGCGTCAGACCACCTGACATCGGGTTCGCTCGCGACGAGCTCGGGATCTAACAGTTTGACGGCCTCACCAATTTCAATCAGTCGAAGCCGAACGGCGTCAAAAATGAGGCCGTCGGAGAGATCACCACGGGTGAGGTGACTCCTGATCGCGGTGATCGCGTCAACAATGTCGGCGAGGCGCTCTTCGTCGTGTCGCGAACTCATAGTGGGATGGCTTCGCGTTCGACCACTTCTCGGACCCGAGGCCGGAGGCTGTCAGAAGGAGCAACGTCGACAGAGACTCCAAGTATCTCCGAGAGTTCCCTGCGCAGTGCCTCTAACGAAAATAGTCCCGTCTTACGATCCAAATCGACCACTAAGTCGACGTCGCTTTCTGCCTGGTCTTCACCTCGTGCGGCGCTGCCAAAGACGCGGACGTTGCTCGCACCATGGCGCGCCGCGCAGGCGAGTACGGAGCGTCGCCGCTGGCGGAGCCGACGACCAAGAGGGGTGTCCGGGATTCCACTTGGATACTCATTTGTACGCTCCAAGTTGAGGACGAGGCGGTGCCCCGTTGCGCGTACGAGACGTTCAAACGTGGAGATCGAAGGTTCCCTACGGCCAGACTCGTATGCACTGACGACGCTCTGCGCGACGCCCGCACGACGTGCAACTTCGGTCTGTGACAGGTGAGCGCTGACACGTGCTCGCTTTAGGAGTTTTCCGATTGCGTCATCTTCGGGTCTCGTCATGTCACTACCTTAGTACGTATTGTCTATGAGCACAACCTGAGGAAGTCGGTTCTGCTGGTTCTTATTGTGTCCCTCAAGGTCCACAAAATCCGATCGCGCGAACCGCTCGGGCATGCTGGCGATCGATCTCAGTGGTTCACGGCCGATACGCGTCTGCGCGATGTCGGATCGCGGTGACCTTCACCGTGTGCGTGGCGTCATCAATGAAGTACGGGACCCGATAGTCGCCCCGGCGCGCTGAGTACGCGGGTGCCAAGGGTGGACCGAGAGGTTTGCCAACACGTTGTGGATTCTCAAGTAAGGGACCCGTGATGAATTCGTACACCGCATGCGCAATCTTCTCGGGGAGCACGTCGGTAAGTGCCGACGCTGCTGAACGGGCGACTTGTAGGTTGTAGCTGTCTTCAATTGGTGTCGACACTGCGCCCGACGTTCTTCACTGCTTCCGCCAGTTGATCGGCGTTGAGGGTGTCGCCTTTCGTAAACTCTTGCACGCCTACTTCGTGAGCAAGCAGGAGGGCCGAGTCGGATAACACGGCAATCGTCTCGCGCATTGCGTCGTAGTCGTCGGCGCCCATGAGCACGGCGGCTCGACGCCCATTCTTTGTGATTTCGATTCGTTCGTGGGTCGAACTGGCTTCGTCGACCAATTTTGATAACTGGGCGCGAGCATCGGCAATGGGTAGCGTCGTCATGTACAGAATTATAGCGTAACTGGAACACTGGGGCTTGGCGGGTTCTTATTGTGTGACTCGAGGTCCACTCCGAAGTGGAAGTCGAATGCGTACGAGATCAGGACCTGTGGCCACGCCGCCTTGGGGATATCTGGCGCACTTGTCACACTCTCACTGACTATCAGTGAATTCAATCCATTGAGATCGAGATCGCGTGGCCCAACACTATGGATTCGGGTTCGTGCCGGGCAATCGGCGAGTGATCGTGATCGGGCTGCCGTGAACAGTTCGCCAGTGGCACCTAGCCCATCGAAAGCGTTCATCGTGTTCGCGGATCGCCACCGCCGCGCGCGAGCAGCATTGACGAGGTTGGTGTCACCGCGCTCAACCCCGATCCAGTGTCACTCCGAGCGACCGTGGAACCACCGCTCGAGAGCGGTCCACGTTGGAGGACGCGCTGTTAGCCTGACGGCGTGAGTCGCGCAACGCACGCAGACGTGCTTCGGCGAGTGAACTTGCTCGCGCTGGGAGTCTTTGGCACCGCGTTTGGATTTGTCGAGGCGGCGGTCGTTTACTACCTACGGGCACTGATTAAGTTCCATTCGAACTACTCCCTGGCGCACTACCGGGTGCTGCTCAATCTTGGATTCATCACCTTCGTTGCACCCACCCATTCTCTTTTGGTCAACGCGCGAGTCAACGACGTAGAGGTGACGCGCGAGTGCGCGACGATCGTGATGCTGGCGGCGATTGCCTTCGTCGCGGATTCGTCGTGGCGAGGCCGCCTCGGCGCGTTCATGGTGTGCTTCGCGTGTTGGGACATCACCTACTACGTGTTCCTTCGGATCATCGATGGGTGGCCACGTAGTCTCCTCACCCGCGACGTGTTCTTCTTGATCCCCGTGGCCTGGATCGGCCCGGTCGTGACACCCTTGATCATCTTCACCGTCATGTTCGTGGTCGGCGCGAGGCTCTACCTGGGCGCATCGGACGCGACGTGGTCCTTTCGCGCCACTCACTAGCGACGCCAGCTCCTCCTCGGGTCGGTCGACGTGCCAGCGGTGCCTCGCCTCGGCATCGCTTCGTGCCCCAACAGGTAGCGTTGAACAATGGTGAAACTGAGCCACAAGATCCCTATGACCCCATGGCGAGCTTCGTCGACGTGGGCCGTGCGTCCGAGGATGGCCTTCCCGCTGGCCTTTGGTCTCGCGATCTTCGGCGTCGGCGAGGGACTACTGGTGGTGGCCAAATGGGGTGCGACACCGTGGACCGTGTTCGCCGAAGGGGTCGCACAACACGTGCAGCTCTCCATTGGCTGGTCGACCGCGCTCATAAGTTGCGTGGTGCTGTTGGCGTGGTTCCCGCTTCGTGAACGACCTGGATTCGGGACCGTGGCGAATCTAGTGATCATCGCCTACATGCTGAACCTGACCGCGGACCTCGTTCCCACGCCTCACAATCCCGTCATGAAGACCATCTTCGTGGTCGGAGCGGTCGCCGCGATTGGTATAGGGAGCGCGCTCTACTTGACCACCGGCCTCGGACCGGGGCCTCGTGACGGCCTGATGACGGGCCTGCACCGCCACCTCGGGGTGAGCGTGGTCTACGTACGGCTCACCCTCGAAGTCGTGGTCCTGATCGCTGGCTGGCTCCTGGGAGGGACGGTGGGGGTGGGTACGGCGTTCTTCGCCGCGACCATCGGCTTCAGCATCGGTGCCAGTCTGCAATTGGTGGACCGCATCGTGGGACGGATCCGGTCGTGACGAGCGGAAGCCACCTGGTTGCGTTCTTGATCGCGTCAATCGTCATCATCATGGTGCCCGGACCGAGCGTCCTGTTCACCTTGGCGCGCGGCGTCGCGTGGGGACGGACGGTGGCGGTGCTCACCGTGCTGGGTAACAGTATCGGGACATTGCTGCTCTCCTTGGTCATCGCGTTCGGTCTCGGTCCGGTCCTGGCGCATTCGCACGGGTTCTCGGTAGTCCTCCAACTCGCCGGCGGTGCCTACTTGCTCTGGCTCGGGGCCGAGGCGCTACGCCATCGTCACGCGCACGCCCAAGCGATGACCGAGCGTGAGAATGAGCGTCCGACGAATCTTCGGATCGTGCGTCAAGGTTTCACGGTTGGCGTCTTGAACCCGAAGTCGCTCGTCTTCTTCGCGGCGGTCTTCCCGCATTTCGTCGACACCTCGAAGGGCCACGAGACCCTCCAGCTGGTGATCTTCGGATGCATCTTCAGCGTCATGGCGTTCTGCAGCGACGGGACCTGGGGACTCATCGCCGGAACCGCCCGTGAATGGCTGTCGAGCTCACCACGACGTCTCGTGACGCTTCGAGCCGTCGGAGGATGCGTCATGTGCACGCTCGGCACGCTGATCGTGGTGAGCGCCTTCCAATCCTGACGTCACAGCCGGACCGTAGCGTCCTCGCGTGGGAACTGTTCACGTCACCGGGCCTGAGGGCCGAGCCCTTGGGACCGTCGGGTCATTCATCGCGAACCTGCCAGAGATGCTCGGTGCGATGGCGGTCGACCCGAGGTGCCTGGTCGCCATCGCTGAGTTCGAGGATGTTCGCTACGTGCGGTTCTGGGTCGAGCCGGACGGCCTCGTGATCGCCGAGGTCATTTCGAACCTCAACATCGGCGACGCCGTCGCGTTGACACCGGTGGCGGAGGATCAACTTCGCGCCATGGGTTGGTGCGAGCCGTCACCCGGTCCGAATCCGAACTGGCGTGTCGAAGGGCGTGACGCGCGCGGCCTGCTGCGAGTGGTCGCGATGACGCGATTCGCAGTACTGGACGTCCTCGGCGAAAAGTCCGGCAACCCGGTGAGTCTGCGCACGTGGGCGATCGATGCGAGACGTGACCTGTCGCTCGACCGGTCACGTGAGGAGACGAGGGTGTACTACCAGGACCGTACGCGTCAGGTGCGGCGTCACCTCGACGACCCTTCGCCCTGAGTGAACCGCGAGCGCTTGTTCCTACACTGCTAGGGGCGAAGGAGTCTTGATGAGCATGCATGGTGGCGGTATGGGTGGTGCACGAATGGGGATGCGCTCCATGCAGAAGGACCGTGAGATCCTTGAACATCGAATCAAGAAGGGTACGCTGCCGCGGATATTCCAGTTCGCCAAGGTGTACCAGACCATCCTGATCATCTTTCTCGCGGCGGTCATCCTCGACGCCATCGTGAGTTCGGTCTCGCCACTGGTGCTGCGGGGAATCATCGACGTCGGTATCCGCCAACGTCGTGAGGGTCTGGTTATCGGACTAGCGTCGCTGACCGCGGGCCTCGCCGTTATCGACGCGGTGCTGTCGCTCTTCGAACGCAGGATCTCAGCGGTGATCGGAGAGAGCCTCATCTACGACCTGCGCGCGAAGGTCTTCGCCCACATCCAAGAAATGCCCATCGCGTTCTTCTCGCGCACTCAGACCGGCGCCCTGATAAGCCGACTCAATAACGACGTCATCGGCGCGCAGCAGGCGTTCACCGATCTGTTCTCGAACGTCGTCGGCAACGTCATCCTGGTGGCCATAATCCTCGGGACGATGTTCGTGCTGAGTTGGCAGATCACTTTGGTGGCGTTGCTGCTGCTGCCACTGTTCCTGCTCCCAGCGCGGCGCGTCGGACGACGTCTCGGCTCGCTCTTCCAGCGGGGCATGGAATTGAACGCCGAGATGAACATGGTGATGACCGAGCGGTTCAACGTCGCCGGCGCCATGGTCGTCAAGTTGTTCGGTCGACCACAGGATGAACTCGCGCATTTCGAGGATCGCGCGTCCCAGGTGCGTGACATCGGGATTCGTCAAGCCACGTACCAGCGGTTCTTCTTCATCGCCTTGTCGCTGACGGCTTCGCTCGCCACCGCCTTCGCGTACGGGTTCGGCGGTGTCGAGGTGCTGCACGGCGCGCTGGCGGTCGGAACCGTGGTCGCCCTCACGGCGTACCTGACCCGACTGTACGGACCGCTCACGCAACTCTCGAATATCAACATCGACTACATGTCGGCCATGGTGAGTTTCGAGCGACTCTTCGAGGTGCTCGATCTCGAGCCCATGATCAAGGAGAGTCCCGACGCCGTGCCGATCCCCGAAGGGCCCGCGTCGCTTCGATTCGACAACGTCGATTTCTCCTATCCCGGCGCCGAGGAGGTCTCGCTCGCGTCACTCGAGGCGGTTGCCCGTCTGGACGACACTCCGCGCACCGCCGTGCTGCACGATCTCTCGTTTGACGTCCCGCCGGGGACGATGACCGCACTGGTCGGTCCGAGCGGCGCGGGCAAGACCACTATCTCGATGTTGGTTTCGCGTCTGTACGACGTGGACAGCGGTTCGGTGTCGATCAACGGGGTCGACCTCCGTGACGCCACTACGGCCTCGCTGAACGCGATGGTCGGCGTCGTCACCCAGGACGCGCACCTCTTTCACGACACCTTGCGGTCGAACCTGGTCTTCGCGAAGCCCGACGCCACCGACGACGAGATCGACACCGCCCTGCGAGCAGCGCAGATCCATCAGCTGGTCGAGAGCCTTCCGCTCGGGCTGGCCACGGTCGTGGGCGAGCGCGGTTACCGGCTCTCGGGTGGCGAGAAGCAGCGGGTGGCGCTGGCTCGATTGCTACTCAAGTCCCCTCGACTCGTCGTGCTCGATGAAGCAACCGCTCACCTCGACGCCGAAAGCGAGGCCGCGGTCCAGCGTGCCCTTGAAGAGACCATGTCAACTCGAACGTCGCTGGTGATCGCGCACCGCCTCTCGACGGTTCGCAATGCGGATCAGATCCTGGTCATCGACGGCGGACGAGTGGTCCAGCGCGGGACCCACGAGGAGTTGCTCGTCGCCGGTGGCCTCTACCACGACCTCTACGAAACGCAGTTCGCGACCCAGGAGCGCTAACCCATCGAGTGCGCGCCACCGTCGACGTGAATCACCGAGGCAGTCGTCGCGCGAAGCAGCGGTGAGAGCAGGGCGACGGCGGTGTCGGCCACCGCACTCGAATCGTTGATGTCCCAGCCGAGCGGCGCACGATCGGCCCAGGTGTCCTCGAAGATCGCGAAACCGGGGATTGACTTGGCCGCCATGGTCCGAATGGGTCCGGCCGCGAGCATGTTGACACGGATCCGGTCGGGTCCCACCTCGCGCGAGAGGTAACGACCGAGCGATTCGAGGCTGGCTTTCATGACACCCATCCAGTCGTACATCGGATAGGCCCTGGTCCCGTCGAAGTCGAGGGCGATCACCGAGGCGCCGCCATTCGCTTCGCTCTTCTGCAGGAGTGGACGAAAGGCGCCCACCAGGGCGGCGAGGGAATACGTCGAGATCTGCATCGCGAGGGCGACATCCTCGAATGGCGCGGTGAACATGCCACTACCGAGGCAGGTCTGTGGCGCGTAGCCAATGGCGTGCACGAGCCCGTCCAGTCGGCCGAAGCGCGACTCGACCTCGCTGACGGCGTCGACGATCTGCGAGGGGTCGGTGACGTCCAGCTCGATGATCTCGCCGACGTCGCCGAGTTTGCGTGCCGTACGTCTGGTGAGTGAGGTCCCGCGCCCCGCGCCCGACAGGGCAATCGTGGCCCCCTCCTCTAAGGCGCGCTTGGCAATACCAAACGCCAGTGAGTCGTCAGTCAGCACGCCGGTGACGAGAATTCGGTGATTGGTGAGTAGTCCCATATTGTTAGCGTACTTCCAGACAACAAAATCGAAGGGGACGACAATGGCGACCATAGGCATTCTTGGTGGTACCGGACCGGCGGGGCGCGGCGTGGCCGTTCGACTGGCGAGTAGCGGTTACAACGTCGTGCTGGGATCGCGCGACGCTTCACGCGCGATCGAGTCGGCCAAAGGAATCACCCCTCGCGGCAGTGGAGTGGTCAGCGGGGGGTCGAACGAGGAGGCCGCACAGTGCGACATGGTGGTGGTGGCGACGCCCTGGGATTCCGCAGTGGCGACGGTGAGCGCCCTTCGCGCAACGCTCGCGGGCAAGACGGTGGTCTCAATGGTGAACGCACTCAGTCGCGAAGGGCGTGAGTTGGTGCCGATGTACCCGGCGCGCGGATCCATGGCGGCCCAGATCGCCTTCGCACTTCCCGAGAGCATCATCGTCGGTGCCTTCCACCACCTGCCCGCCGCGCAGATGGAGGACCTCGACAGCGGTTTGGACGCTGACGTGGTCATCTTCTCGGACGACGACGACGCGCGCAAGCAGGTGTGCGAACTGGTGACGGCGATGCCCGGCCTCACCGGGATCATCGCGGGTTCGATGTCGCTCGCCAGTCCCATCGAGGCGTTCACCGCGGTCTGCATCTCGATCAACATCCGACACAAGGCCCACAGTTACGTCAAGTTGGCGGGGTTGAAGCGCTGATGCAGCTGTACGACACCGCACGTCAGGGAGTCTTCGCGCTCGACGCCGGCCCAGTGGTCACTATGTACAGCTGCGGCATCACGCCGTACGACGCCGCGCATCTCGGTCACGCCTTCGTCTACCTCTCCTTTGACGTCCTCCAGCGTCGTCTTCGCGACGCGGGCCACGAGACGCGTTGCGTCAGGAACGTGACCGATGTGGATGACGACATGTTGCGCAAGGCTCGTGAACTCGGCGTGAACTATCTCGATCTCGCCGCCCAGGAGATGGCCAAGTTCGACCACGATATGCAGTTGATCAACCTGCTCCCGGTGTACTCCGAACCGCGCGCCACGGGGGCCATCCCCGAGATCCTCACATTGATCGGACAGACCTTTGACCAAGGGCTCGCCTACGAGGTCGATGGATGGGTCTTCTTCGAGGTAGCGAAGTTCCCCCGATTCGGTCAGGTGAGCCATGAGAGTCGCGACGCCATGCTGGCACTCGCGGCCATCCATGGTGGACGCCCCGACGACCCACGTAAACGTGATCCGTTGGATTTCGTGTTGTGGCAGCCGTCGCTCGAGGACGAGCCGGCGTGGGAGTCGCGCTGGGGAGCGGGACGTCCGGGGTGGCACATTGAATGTTCCACCTTGGCGTTGCGCGATCTTGGCGCCACACTCGACGTACACGGCGGCGGACGTGATCTGGCCTTTCCGCACCACGAGTGTGAAGCCGCGCAGAGCGAATCGGTCACGGGCGCCCCTTTCGTGAAGCATTGGATGCACGTTGGCCTCGTTGGCCTCAACGGCACGAAGATGTCCAAATCATTGGGAAACCTGGTCTTCGTCTCAGAATTGGCGAAACGTGCCGAGCCCACGGCAGTGAGGCTGGCCCTGTTGAATCAGCACTACCGCGCCGACTGGGAGTGGCGCGACGAGCTCTTGTCGGTGGCGCAGTCGCGTTTGGCGACGTGGCGTTCAACGCTCACTACCGGTCGGACGGGAGCGGTGCTCGGCGACGTTCGAGACGCTCTCGACGACGACCTGAACACCCCCTTGGCGCTCGCCATGATCGATCAGGCCGCGCACGCGGGCTTCAGCGTGGCTCCCGCCGCCTCGTTGCTCGGCATTACGCTGTAGGCGATGAAAGGCCACCATGTCGGATCTTGAAGTACTACTCCCTGACGGAAGCCAGCGAACGCTGCCCGTAGGCGCCACCGCCCTCGATCTGGCCAGTTCCATTGGCGCGCGACTCGCCAAGGACGCATTGGCGGCCGAGGTCAACGGTCAACCCACCGACCTGTCGGCGCCGCTGACCGACGGCGCGACGGTAGCGATCATCACGCCGGCGAGCGAGAAGGGCCGCGAGATCCTTCGCCACTCGACGGCCCACGTGCTGGCCCAGGCGGTGACCCGTCTCTGGCCGGGCGCGCAGTACGCCATCGGCCCAGCGATCCGTGACGGCTTCTACTACGACTTCTCGCTGCCGGACGGCGCGCGCTTCAGCGACGACGACCTCGGTCGGATCGAAGCCGAGATGCGCGTCATCATCGCCGAGAACCAGCCGTTCACCCGTTCGGAGCACTCGTTCGACGAGGGTCTCGAGCTCTTCAAGGACCAGCCCTTCAAGGTCGAGATCATCAATGCGGTCAAGGAGGGCGCGAGCGAGGAGGACCTCGCCGAGGTGGCGAGTGCTTCGGTTGTCTCGACCTACTCCAATACGACCGCGTTTCGCGACCTCTGCCGAGGACCGCACGTGCCCTCGACGTCACGACTGGGATCGTTCAAGTTGATGCGCGTGGCCGGTGCGTACTGGCGCGGCGATGAGAAGCGCCCTCAACTCCAGCGAATCTACGGGACCGCATGGGAGTCCAAGGACGCGTTGGCCGCGCACCTGAGCCAACTCGAAGAAGCCGAGAGGCGCGACCATCGACGGCTGGGCCAGGAGTTGGACCTCTTCTCGTTCCCTTCCGAACTCGGACCCGGACTCGCGGTCTTCCATCCCAAGGGCGGGACGATCCGACGGATCATGGAGGATTACTCGCGAAGCCGCCACGTCGCGGGGGGCTACGAGTTCGTCAATTCGCCCCACATCACGAAGAGTGAGTTGTTCGAGACGTCGGGTCACCTTGAATGGTTCGCCGATGCGATGTATCCCCCCATGGAGCTCGACGACGGGCAGAACTACTACCTGAAACCAATGAACTGCCCGTTCCACGTCTTGATCTTCAAGTCGCGCCAGCGCAGTTACCGCGAGCTTCCGCTGCGCATGTTCGAGTTCGGTACGGTCTACCGCTACGAGAAGTCGGGTGCGGTGCACGGCCTGACCCGCGTGCGAGGAATGACCCAGGACGACGCCCACATATTCTGCACCCGCGAACAGATGTCGGACGAACTGACGAGTCTGCTCAACTTCGTGCTCGACCTGCTTCGCGATTTCGGTCTGAACGACTTCTACCTGGAACTCTCAACCCGACCCGAGGGCAAGGCGGTTGGCAGCGACGAGGAGTGGAGCGAGGCTGAAGCGACGCTCGCATCAGTCGCGGGCACCGTCGGCCTCGAATTGGTCCTTGACGAGGGCGGCGGCGCCTTCTATGGCCCCAAGATCTCGGTGCAGGCTCGCGACGCCATTGGTCGCACCCACCAACTCTCGACCATCCAACTGGACTTCCAGACGCCGCAGCGCTTCGAGGCGAGTTACATCGCGGGCGACAATGCGCGCCATCGACCGATCATGATTCACCGTGCGCTCTTTGGATCGGTCGAGCGCTTCATGGCGATCTTGATCGAGCACTACGCGGGCAACATGCCGACGTGGATGAGTCCCGAGCAGGTCCGCGTCCTCGGCGTTCGCGACGATCACGACGCCTACGCCAGCGAGATCGTGGCGGCGCTGCGAGGCGATGGGGTCCGGGTGCACACCGAGGAGGCCAACGAGCCGCTCGGCGCGCGGATCCGCCGGGCGAAGATGGAGAAGATCCCATACATCCTGGTGGTGGGCGACGACGACGTCGCGAGCGGAACCCTTGGAATCAACGCCAGGGGGTCGAACGACCCTGAGCGCGGCGTGACGCTCGACCAGTTCCGCGAGCGACTTCTGAAGGAAATTACTGACCACGGCTCGCCAGAGGGCGCCTAGTGCCGCTCGATCGCTTCGCGGCGTCGTGGCGCGAGGCGTACGTCACGGGTACCAGCGCGAGCGAGAACTCGCGCGACGAGGGCGAATGTATCTTCTGCTCGTTCGCCCAGGACGAGGCCAATCCGTCCTCGGGCGTGCTGTTGCGCAATGAGTCGACCTACGTCGTCCTGAATGCCTTTCCCTACGGTTCGGGTCACGTTCTGGTGCTCCCTCGCCGCCACGTTGCGACGTTGGAGGACCTCAGCGATGACGAGTACGAGGAGTTCTTCTGGACCCTTCGACGAACCGTACGAGCGGTTGAGGCGGCGTACGGACCCGATGGGATGAACGTGGGGATGAACCTCGGCATCGCGGCCGGTGCCGGAATTCCCAAGCATTTGCACGGTCACGTACTGCCCCGGTGGACCGGGGACACGAATTTCATGACGTCGATAGGCGAAACCAGGGTCCTTCCTGAGTCGTTGCAGTCCACCTGGAATAAGGTCCACGCGCAGTTCTAGTTCTGTCGCCGCCGGCCTGCGCCGGTAGACTAACCCTCAAGGATCCGGAGGATCAATGTTCGACGGAAAGTTTCGAGTATCGCTAGATGCACGCACTGCGCCGATTGGTCGCAGGTTGGTGCGCGCGGGTTTCTCCGCCGATGTACTGACGGCGTCCGGCCTCGTCTTCGCCTGTGCCACCGGTTGGGCCATCGGGATCGGTTATTTCTACCTCGCGATCGTGCTGCTCATCCTGACCGGGTTTCACGACATGTTCGACGGCCCCGTCGCCAAGGCGTCGCAACGGGCGAGCCAGCGGGGGAGTTATTTCGATTCGGTGGTCGACCGATTTTCCGACGCGGCGCTGCTCGCGGGCACGGCCTATTACATCGAGGCGCGCCATCCCGGCGAGCTGGTCATGCTGCCGTTCGCGATTCTGACCATGACCTTCATGATCTCCTACCAGCGGTCCAAGGCCGAGAGTTTGGGTCTGAACGCCAAGGGCGGCCTGATGGAGCGGGCCGAGCGGATGGTGCTGCTCGGCGTGGCGCTGCTCTCAACGCACATCTTCGTCCCCGTGCTGTGGTTGTTGCTGGTGCTGACGACGGCCACCGCCGCTGGTCGATTCTGGCGCGTGTGGCAAATCGCGGCGAGCCCGCCGCCCGCCGCCCCATCAATCAGTAGGACGCATCCGCATTCGAGTCGGCTGCGTCGAGGACCAAGCCGCGCGTCGCGTCACTAGAACGTGGCCGGCAACGCGCGCGTCGCACTCTTCAAGTCCATAGGCGCGGTGCTGGAGCGTCTGCCTGAGCGCATCGACGTGGCCCTGGCCACGAGAATCGCCCGATTCGTCGGGCGTCGGGCCAAAGGTCCCCGGAGCCATTTGACCGCCAATCTCGCGCACGCGCTGCGCGCACCGGACGGGGACCTCGACGAGGACCTCCTCGAGCGGTTTGTCGATCGCGGGTTTTCCAGTTACGGCCAGTACTGGGCCGAGAGTGCGAAGTTGCCGGCTCTTCGCACGTCGACCATCACTGATCGGTTCATCATCGGCGAGGGACTCGAGTACCTGGTCGCGGCCAAGGGCCTCGGCCGGGGCGTGGTCATTGCCCTGCCGCACGTGGGGAGTTGGGAATGGGGCGGTTCATTCCTCGCCACGCTGGGCATGCCGATGACCGCGGTCGCCGAAGAGCTCGAGCCTCCGGAGCTCTTTGCGTGGTTCAAGAAGAAGCGAGAGGCGATCGGCATCACCATCGAACCTCTGGACGCGCACGCCGGCACCGTGTTGCTGCAGACGCTGAAGGACGGTGGGGTCGTCGGACTGCTGTGTGACCGCGATATCCAGGGTAACGGAATCGAAGTGGAATTCTTCGGCGAGCGAGTCGCAATTCCAGCGGGACCGGCGACCCTCGCGTTGCGCACGGGTGCGTCATTGGTCGCCGCCGCTTGCTACGCGGGGCCGGGGAGGGATCATTTCGCGGTCATCACCCGACCCATACCAGCCGAGCGAACGGGTCGACTTCGTGACGACGTCACCAGGGTCACCCAGCTGATCGCGAACGAGCTCGAGGGACTGATCCGCCGCGCTCCCGAGCAGTGGCACGTGCTGCAGCCCCGGTTCGGCGATTCGTGACCCAGCGGATCGTGCTCGTCTCGCCGTACGCGCTGAGCGTGTTCGGGGGGGTGCAGGAACAGGTCCTCGCGATGAGTCGCGAACTTTGCCGACGGGGGCGTGACGTTCTGGTCATCAGTCCCGACGCCACCGACACGCACCGCTACGACACACCGGCGACGGTGCGACATTTCGGCCGTCTCGTCTCATTGCCGGCGAACGGTTCGAAGGCGCCGTTGACCTTGTCGCCCTTGGCTTCCGCCCGGGCGCACCGTGCAGTCGTCGACTTCGCTCCCGATCTGATCCACTTTCACGAGCCCTTCGCACCCCTGCTCGGATGGTCGACGCTCCGTTCTCGTGACTCGCCGCACGTGGCCACGTTCCATCGCAGTGGCACGGGGCCCGCGTACTCGTTGACGCGCCCGCTGCTGAGGTCGCTCGCTCGTCATATCGATGCCGCCGCCGCCGTCAGCGATCAGGCGGCAACGACGATCCACGAAGAGGTCGGCATCGACTCGAAGGTACTGTTCAACGGTTTCGAGACGATGCGCTTCGTCGAGATGCCGCGCCAGCGTGCTGAGCAGGTGCTGCTCGTGTGTGTGGGGCGCCTCGAGGAACGCAAGGGGACCCGGTACGCCATCGATGCGGTTCAGGCCCACAACGCGCGAGGTGCTGATCAGTGGCGTCTCGTCGTCATCGGTGACGGTCCGGAACGTGCGAAGCTCGAGGCGCTCAGCGCGAACGACGACGCGATTGTCTTCGTCGGCGCGGCCGATGACGCCACGAAGCGCTCGTGGTTGCGAGTCGCGGACGCTCTCATAGCCCCCGCGACTCGGGGCGAGAGCTTCGGCCTGGTGCTCCTCGAGGCGATGGCGAGCGAGACCGTCGTCGTGGCGAGCGACATCCCGGGCTACCGAGAGGCGGCGGGAGGTCACGCCACACTCTTCGAGCCCGCGAATGGGGTGAGTCTCGAACGTGCGCTCGTGACCGCGCTCGCGGGTGAGTCCGAGGCGGCGCTTATGGCCGCCCGCCGGCATGCCGAGCGGTGGTCAATGGTTCATCTGATCGACGACTATGAGGCTTTGTACGAACTCGCGCGCAGTCGATTCGTCGAACCAAGGTAACCTTGGTCCGTGGCAACTAAGCAACGATCGCGATCGCGCAGGACCAACTCTTCCAGAGATCGTGGACCGCGCTACGTGGCGCCAGTGCTCGATCCAGCTTGGCAGAGTCCTTACGCTCCTTCAACGACGGAGCGTCACCGGAACCAGCACGCGGTTCGTGAGTTCTTCCTTCGACGCCGCAGGCCGCAGGCGATCGTCGTCGGCGTCGTGGCGCTGGCACTCATCATCGGCGTTGTGGCCGTTGCGTGGTTGCCCGTTGCCGGCATAGCGCTGGCCGGTCTCTACGCCTGGTATCTTCACGCCGCGCTGGTGAAGTTCGAGAAGTGCGGCGAGTCGCTCGGCACCTCGATGCTTGGCCAGTTCACAGTCAGCGGAACGACGAAGGATCGCCAGCGACTCGTCACGGTCTTGGACCGGCTGACGGCCACGTTCGGTGTCGACGGGGTGTCCGCATTCATCGTGAAAGACCCCGGCTACAACGCCGCCCTCGTTCCTGATGGATCTGGTCTCTCGTTCTTCGTGACGGATTCGATGATGAGGGACTTCGAGCTCATCGAGATCGAGGGAGTCATCGCCCACTGCCTGGCTCGTCACCGACTCGGCCTCTTGAACCGTGAGAGCGTGGCCTCGGTCGCGTCACTCAGCGACGCAGCTCGACGCACCCTGGCCGGACCCAACAACGCCTACCGGGCCGATGAGGTCGCCGCGGCAGCCATTCGCTACCCCTTGGGTCTCGCCACGGCGCTTTCGAAGTGCGCGCGTCAGCACGTGCCCGCGGACTCGTTCTTCGTCAGCGCCACGTACGCCAAGTGGCGCTGGATTTGGTTCGATATCTGGAGCGACCGCGCAGAGTGCGACCTGAGCGATCTGGATGACGTGCAACTGCGGGCCCGGGCACTCGAAGAGTGGTAGTCGTGCTCCAGTTAGGCTGGACGCATGGCTTCTTCAAATAACTCTTCAACAGTAGGTTCAGCACTCGTAAAGCGCGGCCTGGCGGACATGCTTCGAGGTGGCGTCATTATGGACGTCGTCAACCCTGAGCAGGCCAGGATCGCCGAGGACTCGGGTGCGGTGGCGGTCATGGCCCTCGAGAGGGTGCCGTCGGACATTCGCCGAGACGGCGGCGTGGCGCGGATGAGCGACCCGCAGATGATTATCGAGATCCAAGCGGCGGTCACCATCCCCGTGATGGCCAAGGCGCGTATCGGACACTTTGCCGAGGCGCAGATCCTCCAGTCGCTCGACGTTGACTACATCGACGAGTCCGAGGTCTTGACGCCAGCCGACGAGGAGAACCACATCGACAAGTGGGGCTTCACCGTCCCCTTCGTGTGCGGCGCGACGAATCTTGGCGAGGCCCTGCGTCGAATAGGCGAAGGTGCATGCCTGATCCGTTCCAAGGGCGAGGCGGGCACGGGCAACGTCGTGGAGGCTGTTCGCCACCTGCGCACCATCCACGCCCAAATGCGTCGACTGCAGACGGCCGACTCCGCAGAACTGTTCGCTTTGGCCAAGGATCTCCAGGCTCCGATCGCGTTGGTGCAAGAGGTTGCCGCCACCGGCACGTTGCCGGTACCCCTCTTCTGCGCCGGCGGAATTTCGACACCGGCTGATGCCTCGTTGGTGCTGCAACTGGGTGCTGAGGCGGTCTTCGTCGGGTCCGGCATCTTCAAGAGCGAGGACCCCGTACGCATGGCCAAGGCCATCGTCGAGGCGACAACGCACTTTGAGGACGCCTCGATCGTCGCCAGGGTCTCGACCGGACTTGGCGCGGCGATGCGCGGCGCCGAGACGTCGACCCTGGAAGTTCGCCTCGCCGAGCGCGGTTGGTAGTGCCGCGCGTCGGCGTGCTCGCCCTTCAGGGCGACGTGCGCGAACACGTGACGATGCTGGCGACTGTCGGCGCCGACGTGGTGAAGGTGCGCAGAACTGAGGACCTCGAGGACCTCGATGGACTGGTGGTGCCCGGTGGTGAGTCGACGACGATTGCCTACTTGCTCACCACCTCGGGCATACGGCCAGTCCTCCAGCAGAAGATCAATGACGGTCTGAGCGTTCTGGGAACGTGCGCGGGGCTGATTCTGTTGAGTCGCGAGATCCTGGGTGGACGCTCGGACCAGTGGAGTTACGCGTCGCTCGACATCGCCGTGCGCCGCAATGGTTACGGGCGACAGATCGCGAGCTTCGAGACCGACGTGTCGGTGATCGGTCTCGGTCCGGTGCCGGGCGTGTTCATTCGTGCACCCAAGATCGAGTCGTGGGGCGACGACGTCGAGGTACTCGCGACCCTTGACCACGGCGACGGGGAACATCCGGTTCTCGTTCGCCAACAGAACGCGTGGGGTTGCTCGTTCCATCCCGAACTGACCTCAGACACCCGCATCCACGAGCTGTTCACCAACTCACTCTGAGTTTCGCTACGATACATAGGCCCCCAAGGGCAGGAGGAACCATGTCCGGCCATTCGAAATGGGCAACGACCAAGCACCGTAAGGGTGCGAAGGACAGCGCCCGCGCCAAAGTTTTTGCCAAGATCATCCGTCAAGTGGAAGTTGCGGCCCGTGAAGGCGGCGGCGACCAGACGTCGAACGCCAGTCTTCGCACCATGTTCCAGAAAGCTCGCGAGGCGTCGGTGCCGATCGACACGATCGAACGCGCCATCAAGCGCGGAACTGGTGAGCTCGAGGGCGTTCGCTACGAATCAATCTCCTACGAGGGCTACGCCCACGGTGGGGTAGCGGTCATCGTCGAGACCTTGACCGACAATCGCAACCGAACGAGTGCCGAGATCAAGCACATCTTCTCGAAGAACGGTGGTTCCATCGCTGAGCCCGGTGCGGTCTCGTGGCAGTTCGACCGCAAGGGCGTCCTCGAGATCCAAGGACCGATTGACGAGGATCAGTTGCTCGAATGGGTCATGGAGGCGGGCGGCGAGAACTTCAGCGCGAATGGCGCCAACTTCACCGTGACGACTGAGCCGCACGACGTCGGAAAGGTGCGCGACGCGCTCGAAGCCTTCGGAGTGAAGGTGCTGAGCGCTGATCTCACGCTGGTACCCCAGAACCTGATTCCCGTTGAGGATGAGGTCGAGGCCAAGAAGATCCTGCGACTCTTGGACGCCATTGACGATCACGACGACGTGCAGAACGTCTACGCCAACTTCGACATCTCCGACGAGATTCTGGCGTCATTCGAAGGTTAAGACTCCACGTCGGCGTGGTGACGGGTTAGTATCGAACATATGTTCGTACTAGGAATCGATCCAGGGCTTACCCGCTGTGGCTTCGGCCTCGTCGAGGGATCGTTTGAAGGCACGGAGTCGTTTCGCGCGCTACGGGCGGGGGTCATTGAAACTGATCCGTCGCTCGCCGTTGAACTGCGACTCGGTCAGTTGCTCGTCGAGATACGTTCGTTGCTGGATGAGACCAAGCCGGACGCCGTTGTCGTTGAACGGGTCTTCTATCAGCGAAATGCGAAGACGGCCATACCCGTGGCGCAGGCGAGTGGGGTGGCCGTAGCTCTGGCGGGGTCGATCAACATTCCGGTACGCCAGTTCACCGCGCAGGAAGTCAAGCTGGCGGTCACGGGCTACGGAGCGGCGAGCAAGGTACAAGTCCAGGGAATGGTCGCGCGTCTCTGCGGTCTACTCGAGATTCCCAAGCCGCCCGACGCCGCTGATGCGTTGGCGCTCGCGATCACCTATTTCATGACCGTTCGAATGGAACTGCGTTACCCCGAAGTGGTGTCGTCGTGATCGGTTGGCTCAGCGGCTCGATCGTGCACAACTTCCCCAACGGGGCCGTGGCGCTCGACGTCAACGGTGTCGGCTACGAGGTGCACGTCGCGTCCGCGGATTCGTTTCGCGTTGGGGAACCTGTCGAGTTCTTCGTGTACACGGTTGTTCGTGCGGACGCCATTGTCCTGTACGGGTTCAGTTCGTTCGCCGAGCGCGAGTTCTTCGAGATGTTGTTGATCACCCCGGGCGTCGGTCCCTCGACGGCACTGGCCGCCTTGCGCACGATGACGACCAGTGAACTCGCCGCGGCGATTGACAATGGCGACGTCAAGAGGGTCGCCAAGATTCCCGGCATCGGACCAAAGACCGCCAGCCGTATTGTTCTCGAGCTGAAGGGCAAACTCAACTCCACTGGCAGCTACGAGACACCGGTGGATGCCGCAACGTACTCCGGCGCTATCGATGACGCGCTTCGAGGCCTCGGTTACACCAATCAGGAGATTCGTCAGGCGTTGGAGACCGTGGTCCTTCCAGAGGACGAGGGTTCGGCCTTGCGGGTCGCCCTCCAGCTGTTGAGGCGCCGATGAGTCGGCGCGACATCGATCTCGAGCAATTGAGTCCCAGCGTCGTCGCGCCAGCCGCCGACGAGCAGGAGCGAACGGCCGAGGTCTCGCTTCGCCCTGGTTCGCTCGCCGACTTCATAGGTCAACGTGAGTTGGTTCGCCATCTGGAGATCGTTCTCGGGTCCGCCAAGGCCCGCCACCAGACCGCGGACCATCTGCTCTTTGCTGGACCACCTGGACTTGGCAAGACGTCACTCGCGAGCATCGTGGCCGTCGAGATGGGCTCGGGCATCCGCATCACGTCTGGTCCCGTCCTCTCGCGACCGGGCGACCTCGCGGCCCTCCTGACCGATTTGCACGATGGTGACGTCCTGTTCATCGATGAGATCCATCGGCTCTCGCGAGCGGTGGAGGAGGTCTTGTATCCGGCACTCGAGGATCGGCGCCTGGACGTGATGATCGGACGGGGCCCGTCAGCGAGGTCGATTCGGCTCGATCTGCCTAACTTCACCCTCGTCGGTGCCACCACGCGTACCGGACTCGTCGCCGCGCCACTTCGTGACCGCTTCGGCTTCATAGGCCAACTCGATCTCTACGACGCGGATGAATTGACGGTCATCGTCGAACGCTCCGCAACCCTGCTCGGCGTCGAACTTCGTGAGGATGCCGCGTCGACCATCGCCTCGCGAAGTCGCGGCACGCCGCGAATCGCCAATCGACTGCTGCGTCGGGTGCGCGACTTCGCCGCCGTGCACGGTCACGCCAGCGTGGGCACCGTCATCGCCACCGAAGCCCTGGTCCTGTTCGGTGTCGACGGCTACGGTCTGGACAAGATCGACCGTCGGATTCTGGCGCTGCTGTGCGGACAATTCGCGCTGCAGCCGATCGGGCTCACGACGCTGGCCCACGCTTGTGGCGAGGAGCCGGCGACCATCGAGGATGCCTACGAGCCGTTTCTCCTTCGTGAAGGGCTCCTGATTCGCACGCCGCGAGGGCGTGTGGCGACTGAAAAGGCATTCAAGCACATGGGAATTACGCCACGAGGGTCCGGACTGGTCTAGAGCGGACTTCGCCAGCGACTAGGGTTTCTTTGTCTATTGACGGAGGAAATACAAATGTTCGCAGCTTCATCCGGCGGTTCATCGTCCATTTTGATTATCTACGTGGTGGTCTTCGGTGGCCTCTACTTCTTCTACCTGCGCCCGCGCAGCAAGAAGCAGAAGGCCGCGCGCCTCGTGTCCAAGAAGGTGGAAGTCGGCGAGCGTGCCCAGACCATCGGTGGTTTCGTGGGCACTGTCGTGAGCCAGACCGATGAATTCATCACCCTTCGTACCGAGAGCGGCGTCGAACTTCAGTTCGTGCCCTCGGCCATCGCGCGCCGTTTCGACCCCGTGGTCGTCGCCGAGTCCAAGGACGGCGAAGCGACAGAAGGCGACAAGTAACCATGGCTTCAAAAGTCGGTTCACGACGGTCGATGATCGTCAGCCTGGTTCTCACCATCGCTGTCGCCTTCGGCTCCTTGGCGACGACGCTGTCGTTGGGTTGGGGGCCGAAACTGGGCCTCGACCTCGCGGGTGGCTTGTCGGTCGTGTACAAACCGGCATCGCACGCCACTAAGGCGGACATGAACGAGGTGCTGCAGATCCTCACGAATCGTGTCAACGGCCTTGGCGTGTCGGGCGCGCAGGTGAATCTCCAGGGTAAGGACGTCGTCGTCAGCGTCCCGGGCGTCAAAGATGCCCGCACCGTGCTGGCCGCCGTTGGTCAGACGGCGCAATTACTGTTCCGACCGGTGCTGTGTCAGGTCACCGAGGCCAAGAGGGTCGCGACCTACAGCGGCCCCTTGCCCGCGTGCGGCGCTTCGTACGCGCTGACGGCCGCCAACCTCGCGGTGACCCCTGACACGAACTCCGCCGCCGGCTACACCTACAACAGCTCGATCCAGCCCGACCCCAAGTACGCGAAGGTCGCGAGCACGTCGCCCGCCTCGGACGATCCGACCAAGTCGGTGATCTTGCCAGTGCTCGGCTCCCCGGGCGTCCGCTACCTCCTTGGTCCCTCACAACTGACGGGCCAGTCGATTGGCAAGGCGTACGCCCAGCAGGACACACTGGGCGCGTGGGTGGTCAACTACACCCTCACCTCGACCGGAAGCCCGCTGTGGGACAAGGTCGCGCAGGCGAACTTCCACCAGGAACTCGCCATTGAGCTCGACGGCGTGATCCAGTCGGCACCACTCATTCAACCCACGCAGGCGACCTTCAGTTCCTTCGGCGGTCAAGGCCAGATCTCGGGCTCATTCACCGAAGCGTCCGCGAAGAATCTCGCCATCGCCATGGAGTTCGGCGCCCTGCCGGTCCGACTCATCCCGTTGACGACACAGACGGTGTCGCCCACACTCGGCCACAGTTCGCTCGTGGCCGGTCTCGGAGCCGGTCTCGTCGGACTCGCGTTGGTGCTGCTGTACACGATCCTCTACTACCGCGCCCTCGGCCTGGTCATCGTCCTCGGACTCGCGGTCACGGCCGCGCTGCTCTGGGCGATCATCTCGGCTCTTGGTCACACGGCGTTCGCCCCGAGTTTCGACTTGGCGGGTGTCACCGGATTAATTGTGTCCATTGGTATCACTGTCGATAGTTACATCGTGTATTTCGAACGATTGAAAGACGAGGCCCGAGCAGGGCGTTCGATCCGATCATCAGTCGACCGCGGCTTCCGCAGTGCGTGGCGCACCGTGCTGGCCGCCGACACCGTGAGCCTCCTGGCCGCGGTGCTGTTGTACTTGATCGCGGTCGGTGATGTCCGTGGCTTCGCGTTCTTCCTCGGACTGTCGACCCTGATGGACGTGTTCATCACGTGGTACTTCACGCGTCCATTGGTGGTCCTGCTGGGACGACGTGGTTCGCAGAGCACCTCGGCGCTGTCGATGGCCGCCGGACTTTCCTCGGGAGATGACGCATGAGCGACGTAACAGTGACCGCGCCGGGCCGATTCGGGCGCCTCTATCGCGGCCTCACCACGGTCGACTTCGTTGGCCGTCGCAAGTTGTGGTTCACCATCTCCATTGTGATCATCGTCGTGGGCCTGGGTTCGCTGGGCATTCGCGGCTTCAATCTGGGAATCGACTTCAAGGGTGGAAGTTCGTGGGAGGTGCTCGCACCGAACACCTCGATCGCCGCGGTGACGCACTCGGTGGAGAAGGCTGGGCTGTCGCTCCCCATCGTCGAGAAGCTGGGTACGGACACCTACCAGGTGACCTCGGACCTGAACGCCTTGTCGGCCGAACGGCAGCTCGCAGTGACGACCTCGGTCGTCAACGCCCTGGCCAAGGTCGCCGGCCTCAACGCCAATCAGGTATCGACCTCGAGCGTGGGACCCACGTGGGGTGGGGAGATCACGAATCGCGCTCTGGAGGCGCTGATCGTCTTCTTCATCGCGGTCGTCGCGTACATCAGTATCCGATTCGAGCCGAAGATGGCCTTTGCCGCATTCGTCGCCATGGTGCACGACCTGCTCGTGACCGTTGGCGTGTACTCGCTTTTCGGTTTCCAGATCACCCCGGACACCGTGATCGCGATTCTGACGATTCTCGGTTACTCGCTGTACGACACGGTGGTGGTCTTCGACCGGGTGCGTGATAACACGGGCGGCATCTTGAAGTCGGGCGACATCACCTACGGCGAGATGGTCAACCTCTCGATGAACCAGACGCTGGCGCGGTCGATCAACACGTCATTGGTCGCTATCATGCCGGTGCTCTCGGTCCTGGTCGTCGGCGCGTACATCCTCGGTGCGACGACTCTGCAGAACTACGGACTGGCGCTCTTCGTCGGACTGATGTCCGGTGCGTATTCGTCGATCTTCATCGCGAGCCCATTGCTCGCGTGGCTGAAGGAGCGCGAACCGCGATTCCGCGAACTCGCCGAGCGTGTCGCCCAGCGTGCCGATCACCGGATCTTGAACGCGACGACGGCCGCCAGGTTGAGCGGCGAGGGCGCCCAGCGCGCGCTCGGCGTGACTGGTAGTAACCGCGCGACGACGGTGACGCCACGGGCACGCAAGCAGAAAAGGCGTTAGCTCGCCGGTAGGCTGACCGTATGGTTAGTCTCACGTCGCGCAACTCCGCTGACCCAGCATTGACGGGCTCGATCGAACGATTGATCGGGCGTTTCCTCGAGCATCACGCTTCGGGCGACGTCGAGCTCATTCGGCGAGCCGGCCTGGCCGCGATCAACGCGCACGAGGGGCAGCTGCGGCGTACGGGCGAACCCTACGTGACGCACCCGATCGCGGTTGCCGATATCGCCGCTGACCTCGGACTTGACGAACCCACGATTGCTGCCGCGCTCTTGCACGACGCCGTCGAGGACACCGGCATCACCACCGAATGGCTCTCCAAGGAGTTCGGTGACCAGGTCGCGGCGATCGTGGACGGCGTGACGAAACTCGACCGCCTCGAGTTCGACTCCCGAGAGGCCCAGCAGGCGGCGACGATTCGCAAGATGTTCATCGCGATGGCGCAGGACTGGCGAGTACTGCTCATCAAATTGGCGGACCGCTTGCACAACATGCGAACGATCTCGGTGATGCCGATGGCGCGCCAGCGTGCAATAGCCCAAGAGACCCTCGACGTCTACGCACCGCTCGCGCACCGCCTCGGTGTGCAGCAGGTCAAGTGGCAACTCGAAGATCTCAGTTTCGCGACGCTGCATCCCAAGCGCTACGCCGAGATCGAGCAGATGGTCGCCGCGCGTCAGCCCGAGCGCGAGACGTATCTCGCTGAGGTCATGAACGCCCTCATTGTCAAACTCGAGAGCTTCGGTATCAAGGCTGAGGTACGGGGCCGACCGAAGCATCTCTGGAGCATCTACGAGAAGATGGTCGTCGGCGGCAAGGAGTTCGACGATATCTACGACCTGGTCGGGTTGCGGGTGATTGTAGAGGAGGAACGTGACTGCTGGGCGGTCCTGGGCGCCATCCACGCCCTGTGGTCGCCAGTGCAGGGGCGTTTCAAGGATTACATCAACTCGCCCAAGTTCAACCTCTACCAGTCGCTGCACACGACGGTCATCGGGTCACGGGGCAAGTCGGTCGAGGTGCAGGTTCGCAACCAGGAGATGCACCGTCGCGCCGAATTCGGCGTGGCGGCGCACTGGGGCTACAAGGAAGGCGCGTCGACTCGCGAGATCGCGTGGATGCAACGACTGGCCGACGTGGAAGAGGAGGAGGCTGACCCGATTGCGTTCCTCGAAGCGCTGAAGCTCGACCTCGGTCAGGACGAGGTCTACGTCTTCACCCCCAAGGGCCGGGTCATCGCCCTCATCGAGGGTGCGACGACCATCGACTTCGCGTACGCGGTGCACACCGAGGTGGGACATCACTGCATCGGGGCGAAGGTCAATGGTCGTCTGGTGCCGCTCGACACGGCGCTGCACTCGGCCGACGTCGTCGAGATCGTGACCAGCAAGAATGAGTCCTCTGGCCCGTCGCGGGACTGGTTGAACATCGCCAAGTCGTCGCGCGCCAAGTCGAAGATCCGTCAGTGGTTCCAACGCGAGCGACGTGAGGATGCCATCGAAGGAGGCCGCGAGGAACTGGTCAAGGCCTTACGCCGGGAGGGGCTGCCCATCGCGACGTCCCTGTCGTCGGGAGCGCTCGACGCGGTGATCGCCTCGATGGGCCTCGATGATCTCGAAGGCCTGTTCATGGCCATTGACAGCAATCAGATCTCGGCTCTCGCGACGGTGCAACGCCTGAGCCGCGAACTGCACGGCGGCGACGCCGAGCAACTGCCGACCACGGTCACTCGCACGCCGAGATCGAACCGCTCGTCGAGGCGTTCGGCGGGTGTCTACGTCGAGGGACTCGACGACGTGATGATCCATCTCGCCAGGTGCTGCTCACCGGTGCCCGGTGACCCCATCATGGGTTTCATAACCCAGGGTCGAGGGGTGTCGGTGCATCGTGATGACTGTTCGAACGCGGTGGCCCTCGCCAACCGCCTGGGTGAGAGGATCATCGACGTCGAATGGGACGGCTCCACTGATGGCCAGTACCGCGCCGTGCTCGAGGTCATGGCGTTCGACCGGTCCCGACTGCTGCTCGACGTGTCCAAGATCGTCGCGGAATACCACCTGAACATCATCTCGAGCAGTTCGACGACCTCGGGCTCGCGAATCGTACGAATGATCTTTGACGTCGAACTAGCCGACCCCACCCATCTCAGTAGTCTCTTAGCGTCATTGAAGGGCGTTGACGGCGTCTTTGATGCCTTCCGACAACTCCCAGGACAGAACAAGACCTCATGATCGATTCCACCACACCCTTTCAGGCGCCCGTCGGCACTCACGACGTACTCGGTCCGGCGTCGAGCCAGTGGGAGGGACTCATCGCCACCTTCGCTGAGTTGGCCTACCGCTACGGATTCCAACTGGCGATCACCCCCATGTTCGAAGACGTGGGGGTGTTCAATCGCGGCATCGGTGAGAACAGTGAGGTGGCGAAGAAGGAGATGTACGTCTTCGCCGATCGAGGCGAGCGGATCTACGCGTTGCGACCCGAGGGCACGGCGTCAATAGTGCGGGCGTTCGTCCAGCACCAACCGACCACGCCATGGAAGGCGTGGTACTTCACGCCCGCGTTCCGTTACGAGAGGCCTCAAGCCGGACGGTACCGTCAGCACCACCAACTGGGCGTCGAGGTCCTGGGTACCGACGACCCGGCGGTCGACATCGAGGTCATCACCATGGCGTGGCGTTTCTTCGCCGAAATCGGCTTGCGACGCGTTCGGCTCCTCATCAACTCAATGGGCCACGACGAATGCCGTGGGGCGTACGTGGAGCTGCTGCGCGAGCACCTGGGCGAGCACGTCGACGATCTCTGCGACGAACACCGCCAGGTGTGGCAGGAGAATTCGCTGCGGGTCCTCGACTGCAAGAAGGACGCATGCATCACGGTGACGGCCAGCGGGCCGATGCTCCCTGACCATCTCTGCGAGGGATGTCGCGACCATTTCGCGGCCGTGCTCGAGGGACTGGCGAACCTGGGTGTCGAGGCGTCGCTCAACCCGCGGCTGGTTCGTGGTTTTGACTACTACACGCGTACGACCTTCGAGTTCGTCGCTGACGCTCTGGACGGTGCGCAGAACGCCATCGGTGGCGGTGGGCGTTACGACAGGCTCGCCGAGCAACTCGGTGGCAAACCGACGAGTGGCATCGGATTCGGAAGCGGAGTCGAGCGCCTGCTGCTGACGCGCGCGGCTGAGAACGAGGAGCCGCTGGCACTCCTCAATCGGACGCTCGACGTCTTCGTCGTCGACACGACCGGACTGGACGTGGCCACGGTACTGGTGGACGCGCTACGCGCGGCGGGGGTGGCCTGTGACCGGGCCTACGACGGACGCTCGATGAAGTCCCAGATGAAGGTGGCCGACAAGTCCGGCGCCAGGTTCGCCCTGCTGATCGGTCCCCAGGAACTCGCCGCCGGTGAGGTTACGATTAGGGACCTACGAAGCGACAATTTCGAGCAGGCCCAGCAACGGGCCGCCCGCAAGGACATCGTGACCGTGGTTCTAAGCCAACTGACGAAGTGAAGTGACAATGCCCAGGAACTATGAAGCGACGAGCATGAGGGACTGCCTGTGCGCGTCCATTGACGCAACGATGATCGGCTCGGTCGTCACCGTCTGCGGATGGGTCGCCAAACGCCGAGAGCACGGCGAGCATCTCGCCTTCGTCGACGTCCGTGACCGTTCCGGGATCATCCAGGCGGTCGTCGACGGATCAGTTGACGTCCGCTCGGAGTACGTGGTTCGCATCACGGGAACGGTCTCGCTGCGACCCGAGGGCACTCTGAATGATCGTCTCGCGACCGGCGAGGTCGAACTGTCCGAGTGCACGGTGGAACTGCTGTCGTCGGCCGAACCGCCGCCTTTCCAACTCGATGATCGCGTTGACATCGACGAGCAGGTTCGCCTTCGCTATCGTTACCTCGACCTGCGTCGCGACACGATGCAGCGCAACCTGCGCTTGCGCGCCGTCGTCAACGCCACACTGCGCAGCGCCATGGACCGCCAAGGCTTCTGCGAGGTCGAGACACCGCTGCTCTGGGCTCCGACTCCCGAGGGCGCGCGCGAGTTCGTCGTCCCGTCGCGCTTGCATCCCGGCGAGTTCTACGTGCTGCCTCAGAGCCCCCAGATCGCCAAGCAGCTGCTGATGGTGGGTGGCTTCGACCGCTACTACCAGGTCGCGCGATGCCTTCGTGACGAGGATCTGCGCGCCGACCGCCAGTTCGAGTTCACCCAACTCGACCTCGAGGCGAGCTTCGTGACGCAAGACGACATACTCACCTTCGTCTCCGAAGCGGTGCTCGACGCCGCCGAAGCGGCGACCGGTGTTCGTCCCGGCAGCATTGGCTCGATGACCTGGGCTGAAGCCCTTGATCTCTACGGCACGGACAAGCCCGACCTTCGCTTCGCGATGGTCCTCCAGGACCTGTCGGCGGCATTTGAGCACACCGAGGTGAAGGCCTTCGCGGCCCCGACGGTCAAAGCCATGCGGGTACCAGGTGGCGCGAGTTTCTCGAGGAGTCGCCTCGACCAGTTGACCGAGCAGGCCAAGGGCCTCGGGGCCAAGGGCCTCGCGTGGTTCCGCATCGGCGAAGAAGGCCTCGACTCGCCACTCGTCCGGTTTCTCAATGAGGACGAGGCGTCGGTCATCGCGAACGTCGATGGTGCTGAGGTCGGCGACATCGTCTTCTGTGTCGCTGACGAGTACGCCCTCGCGTGCAAGGTTCTGGGGGCGCTTCGCGTCACGCTCGGTTCCCCGCCGGTGAGCGAGGGGCCGCACCACTACGTCTGGGTGACCGAGTTCCCGATGTTCGAGGGTATCGATGAGGACGGCAACCTTATGGCGGCCCACCACCCGTTCACCATGCCGCATCCCGACGACCTCGATCTCATCGAGACCGATCCGCTCAAGGTTCGATCCCAGGCGTACGACCTGGTGCTCAACGGCTGGGAGCTCGGTAGCGGCTCGGTGCGAATTCATCGCGCGGACGTACAGTCGCGGATCTTCAAGGCCCTCGGCATCACCGATGACGAGGCGGAGAGCCGTTTCGGATTCCTGCTCGGAGCCTTCAAGTTCGGTGCACCGCCACACGCTGGATTCGCCTTCGGGATAGACCGCCTGGTTGCGATCTTCGCGGGTGAAGAGAATATCCGCGAGGTGATCGCCTACCCCAAGACCCAGTCGGGCACCGATCTGATGACCGGTGCTCCCAAGATGATCACGGATCGTCAGGTCCGCGATCTTCGCATCAAGATCGCTCCTAAAGGATCGTGAGCCACGTCTCTCTTTGACGACGCCGTCGCGCAACGCCTGAAGGAGGCTGCGCCGCTCGCCGAACTGCTGCGCCCGCGCACGCTCGACGAGATCGTGGGACAGGATCACCTCGTGGGACCGGAGGGTCCGCTGCGTCGCTTCGTCGAAGCGCGCCAACTGACCTCGATGATCCTGTGGGGACCGGCCGGCACCGGCAAGACCACGTTGGCTCGAATCGTCGCCGGGTCCGCGGGCTACGCCTCGGAGAGCCTCTCTGCGGTGAGTGGCGGCGTCAAGGACGTGCGCGAGGCCATCGCGCGAGCGCGCGAGCGCCTGGGGGAGAGGGGACAGCGAACGGTCCTGTTCATCGACGAGGTCCACCGGTTCAACAAGGCGCAACAGGACCTGCTGCTGCCGGCGACCGAGTCCGGCGAGATCGTGCTCATCGGCGCGACGACCGAGAACCCCTATTTCGAGGTCAACGCAGCCCTCATGAGTCGCTCAACACTGTGGCGTCTGCGTAGTCTGAGCGCCGCCGACATCACTGTTCTCTGTCGCCGGGGCGCGCAGCTGCGCGGGGTCTCCTTGAGTGAGGAGGTGATCGACGCCATCTCGGCCTCGGCGGACGGCGACGCGCGCGCCGCGCTCACCACGCTCGACACCGCCATCATCCTGGCGCGCGCCAAGAGTGCAGACGAGCCGACGGTCGAAATCGAGGACGTGGCGATGGCCAGAGATGGTCGTCTCTACCACCAGTCACGTGACACCCACTACGACCAGGTGAGCGCCTTCATCAAGTCCGTGCGAGGTTCGGACCCCGACGCCGCGCTCTACTGGCTGGTCACTCTGCTCGAGAGCGGCGAGAGCGCGCGATTTCTGGCCCGTCGCCTCGTGATCCTGGCGAGCGAGGACGTGGGCCTCGCGGATCCCACCGGGATTCTGGTCGCCGAATCGTGCGCCAGAGCGGTCGAGTTCGTCGGCCTGCCCGAGGCTCGACTCACACTCGCGCACGCGACGCTCGCGCTCGCGCTCGCTCCAAAGAGCAACTCGGTGACCAGAGCGCTGGGAGCCGTGACCGTCGCCGTGCAGGCCGGGGGACAGGTCGACGTTCCCGATCATCTTCGCGACGCCCACTACTCGGGTGCCGGTGAGTTGGGATTCGGCGTCAACTACGCCTACCCTCACGACTTCGCCAACGCCTGGGTCGACCAGGACTACCTACCGGCTTCGCTGGTCGGTTCACGGTTCTTCGAAGCGACCAATCATGGCCGCGAACGAGCCCTCGTCGACAATTGGCTCTCGCGCAGGTCGGCGCCAGGACCGTCGGACCCCGAGGCACCGGTAGAGTAAAGGCCGTGGAAGCTGCCCAACTTCGTTCAATTTTCCTTGATTATTTCGCTTCGAACGGTCACACGATCGTTCCCTCGGCGAGTTTGATCCCCCACGACCCTTCACTCCTGTTCACGGTGGCCGGCATGGTGCCCTTCAAACCGTATTTCCTCGGCGAGGAGATTCCCGTGTTCAATCGAGCGGTGACGATTCAGAAGTGCTTCCGGGCACCCGATATCGACATCATCGGCACCACGAAGCGACACCTGACCTTCTTCGAGATGATGGGTAATTTCTCCTTCGGCGACTACTTCAAGGAAGGCGCGATCAAGTACGCCTGGGGTCTCATCACCGAGGGATTCGGATTGGACCCCGATCGGCTCTGGGTGACGGTGCATCATTCGGATGACGCCGCCGAGGAGATGTGGCGCGACCTCATCGGTGTACGACCCGAGCGGATTCAACGCCTCGGTGAGGACAACTTCTGGGACATGGGCGAGACCGGCCCGTGCGGGCCCTGTTCGGAGATCTTCTTTGACAAGGGCCCCGAGTTCGGCGAGGGAGGCGGGCCGGCGGTCAATGACGGTGACCGTTTCATTGAATTCTGGAATCTCGTCTTCATGCAGTTCGAGAAGGGCCCCGGCGCCGCCATGACCGAGTTGCCCAAGCAGAACATCGATACCGGGTCGGGCTTCGAACGGGTGCTCTCGATTCTCAACGGCGTCGAATCAGTCTTCGCCACCGACCTGTTCGCGCCACTGCTCGACACCGCCGCACGTGCTCTCGACACCCCCTACGGCCAGGACGAGCAGACCGATATCGCCATTCGACGAATCGCCGATCATGGACGGGCGATGACCATGCTCGTCTCTGACGGCGTCCTTCCGTCGAACGAAGGCCGCGGGTACGTGCTTCGCCGAATCATCCGTCGAGCCATCCTCGCCGCTCGCCGTGCCGGCTCGGAGGCGCAGTTGGCCGCGTCGTTGGTGGACGCCACCATCGTCAAGATGGGGTCGGCGTATCCCGTGCTCGTGAAGGACCGCGACCTGATCGTCGAGATCCTCGAGCGCGAGGAGGCCGGCTTCGCCCGGACGCTTCGCACCGGCATGTCGCTACTGGACGAGGCGCGCAATGCGGTCGTCGCCAGCGGGTCGACGGTGTTCCCGGGCGACGTCGCGTTCAAGCTTCACGACACGCATGGCTTTCCGATCGAACTGACCGACGAGATCGTCGGCGAATCCGGGCTGAGCGTCGAGCGAGCCGCGTTCGACGACGCTATGGCGCAGCAGCGGACTCGAGCGCGCGCCGGATCGAAGGCGCTGCATCTCGCCGATGAGGCCCAGTATCGTGAGCTCGTCGAACGACACGGGACGACTGAATTCGTCGGACGCGACGTCTCTCGTTACAGCGTGGAGACCACGGTCGTGGCCCTGCTCGTCGGCGCAGACGGTGCCAGTGAACTCTTCCTTGATTCGACCCCGTTCTACGCCGAGTCTGGTGGACAGATCGGCGACACCGGTTCGGTGGTCACCGAGACGGGGCGCTTCGACGTCCTGGACACGCAGAGCGTTGCGGGGGGATTGTTCGCCCACCGCGGACGATTGACTGGCGAGATGCTCCCCGGACAGATAGCCGTCGCGACCATCGACCCAGTGCGTCGTGAGTCCATTCGGCGTAATCACACCGCGACGCACCTGCTGCACTCGGGACTGCGCACCGTGCTGGGTGATCACGTTCGCCAGCAAGGCTCGTACGTTGGTCCGGATCGCCTTCGTTTCGACTTCTCGCACGGCGCCGGGCTCAGCGCTGGCGAGATGGACGAGATACTCCTGCTGGTGAACGCCGACGTGATCGAGAATGACGGCGTCGAGACCATACAGACGACGAAGCAGGACGCCGAGACGATGGGAGCCATCGCCTTCTTCGGTGACAAGTACGGTGACCGGGTGCGCGTGGTGCGTGCCGGTACGCACAGTCTCGAGTTCTGCGGTGGTACGCACGTCGACCGCCTCGGCGACATCGGTCAGGTCCAGGTCGTGAGCGAAGCGTCCATCGGATCGAACACCCGACGGATCGAAGCCGTGAGCGGCCTCGGCGCCTTTCGCCGGAGCCACGAGATGGAGGGCGTCATAGGATCGGTCGCTTCGCTGCTCAAGGTTGCGAGCGATGACGTGGTGCCCGCGCTCGAGCGTCTCTTCGAGCGCCAACGCGACGTCGAGAAGGAGCTGACCGCGCTTCGCCAAGCACAGCTGTCCGCCTTCGCCGAACAGCTACACGCACAAGGTGGCCTTGACGTGCTGGTTGCACGCGTCGACGGCTACCCGGGTGAGCAGTTGCGTACGCTGGCCCAGGACCTGCAACATCGCGGACGCCGGGCCGTCGTGTTGGTCGGCGTGAACGATGACAAGGTCGCGATCGCCGTGGCGACCAATGAGGCCCTCGACGCACAGGGCACGGTCAAGGCCCTCGCGGCGCTCGTCGGTGGCGGCGGCGGCGGTTCACCGCGGCTGGCGTTGGCGGGCGGACGCGACACCACCAACATCGACAAGGTCCTTGCGGCGGCGGCGGCGCTCTAGTCTCGATGTCGCGGATTCTCGGAATCGATCCGGGCACGAAGAGATGCGGGGTCGCGATCACGGACTCCGCAAGGTCGATGGCGTTTCCACGCCCGGCCCTCGACGCCGATGAACGTCTCCTTGCACGACTGTGCGCCTTGGTCGAGGAGGAAGCGGTGGGTCTGGTCGTCGTGGGTCGGCCAATCGCCCTCTCGGGTAGATCGACCGCGAGCACCGCGCTGGCCGAGGAACTCTACGTCGCGATTCTGGGGGTGCTGGCGCCGGTGCCTGTCGTCCAGTGGGACGAGCGGTTGACCACCCGCGAAGCCCAACGGTCCATGTCTGGCGCGGGAATACGTGTCAAGGACCAGCGACAACGCATCGACAGCGCCGCGGCAGTCGTGATGCTGCAAAACTATCTAGATGCCCTTCATGCTGACTAGGCCCCTGGGCCGTATCGTGGCGGTTGCGCTGGCCCTGCTTTTCGCCGTGGTGGTGTGGTTCTGCCTGCAGGTGGTGCCCCTCGGCGGTTCGGGGCGACTCGAGGTGGTGGTCGTCCACCAGGGCGACTCGATAGCGACGATTGCCGCGCGGATGCACGCGAAGGGGATCATCGCCTCACCGTTGGCGTTTCGAATCGACGCCCTCATCTTTGGCGCACCGACGATCCAACCGGGTTCCTATCCCATGCGACAGGGCTCATCGTTCGCTGCCGTGAAGTCCATCCTCGCCAGTGCGGTGCTACACGTCGAGCCGGGCCTGACGCTTCGCGAGGTGGCGGGCACTATCGCCGATGACGAGGGTAGCGCGTACGCCACGGCGTTCTTGAAGGCCGCATCGAAAGCGGTGGTGACCAACCCGTACCGGCCGAACGGTTCGCTCGAAGGACTCATCGGCAGCGGCCAGTACCTGATTGCTCCGGGTGAGTCGGCGTCCCAACTGCTCGACGCTATGACGACCTCGTTCAATCAGCAGGCCGCCTCGGCAGGGCTGACACCGTCCACGACGCTGAACGGACTCGACGCCTACCAGTTGCTCATCGCGGCGTCCATCGACGAGAAGGAGGGCTACTACCCTCGCTACATGCCCGACGTCGCGAGGGTTATCTACAACCGGCTGGCCCAGGGGATCTTCTTGCGCATGGACTCGACGGTCCTGTACTACTTTCAGCAGGATGGCGGAACCGTGACCCCGACAATGCTGGAAGCGGTGACGCCCTATAACACCTATCGCAATGGAGGCTTGACCCCGACCCCCATCTGCACCGTGTCGAAGTATTCGCTGGATGCGGTGCTGCATCCGCCACCAGGCCCGTGGCTCTACTTCACCGTCGTGAATCGTGATGGCGAGACTCGATTCTCCGCAACATTCCAAGAGCAGCTGAAGAATGAACAACTCGCCGCCGAGAATGGGATCTGATGGAGTGGCGCGTAGGAGTCGTCGGCTTCCCAATCGAGCATTCGCTCTCGCCGACACTGCATGCGGCCGGGCTGCGACTGGCGGGTCTTCGCGGAACCTCCGAACGGATTCCGATGCGCGAGTCTGATATCGCCGCGCTGGGCAGCCTCCTCGGTTCCTCGTTCGACGCGCTGTCGGTCACGATGCCCATGAAAGAGCTCGCCGTGACGTTGTGCGATGAGCTCGACGAGGTGTCGTCTCGGATTGGCGTGGTGAACTCCCTGTTGGTGCGCGATGGCTCGGTGTTGGGCGCGTGCACCGACGGTCGAGGATTCCTCGACTCGTTGTCGGGTGAGTTCGATATGACCGTCCCAGGCAAGCGTGTCGTCGTCCTTGGTGCCGGTGGCGCGGCGCGTGGCATCGTCGACGCTCTGGTGCACGCCGGAGCGTCGAGCATCACGGTTCATGCCCGCACGCCGTCGAGGATCGCCGACCTGGTCGCGCGTTACGACAACGTGGTGCTCGACGTCGACCAGGTTGACGACATCGATCTGATCGTCAACACGACGCCGGCGCATTCGCGCGTCGACGACGAGGTCGTGGCCGGCGTGAGCGCGGACACCATCGCGATTGATATCGCCTACGAGCCACGACACTCAGCGTGGCGGGCGCTGTACGAGGGCGTCGGGTGCACCACGGGCAACGGACTCGCCATGCTGGCCTACCAGGCCGCACTGCAGATGCAGTGGTGGTTTCAGACGCCGCTGGACGGAGCGACCCTGCTCGAGGTGATCCGATGACGAACTCGCTGCTCGCGTTCTCGTCGCGCATCCGTTCGAAGGATTCTATGGACTTCGGCCTCTTCTGGGCCCTGATCGGACTCGGCATCATCGGAGTGCTCATGATCTACAGCGCGACGCGTCAGGCGCTGGTGAACGCGGGCTATAACCCCCACTACTACCTTGAGCGCCAGGGTGGCTTCGTCATCTTCGGCGTCGTCGTGATGTACGTGATCTCCCGTTTCGACTACCGACACTTCGAGATCGCGGCCACGCCGCTCTACGTGTGTTCGCTGTTGGGGCTCGCGGGCGTGTTCTTCCTCGGCCAGAGCGCCCTCGGCGCGCAGCGCTGGTACAACCTGGGTTTTGTCCAGGTGCAACCCAGCGAGTTCACCGTGCTGTTCATCATCCTTGCGGTCGCCACGTTCTGTCAGCGCCGACCAGAGGGGCTGCGCATGCGTGACGTCACCAGGCTGCTGGTGATGACGGCGGCGCCGCTGGTGATGATTGTGAAGCAACCCGACCTCGGGACCTCGATCATCATCGTGATGTGCGTTGCGGCGATGATGGTGGTGGCCGGCGTGCCGCCACGGTTCATGACGTTCCTCGCGGTTGCGGGCTCGGCCTCGGCAGTCGCCGCCGTCTACCTTGATCTGCTCAAGAAGTACCAGGTTGACCGGTTCGTCTCGTTCCTGAACCAGCACACCACCAATCCGGCACTCCAGCCGTTGATCTACGAGGTCAACAACGCCAAGAGCGCCATTGGATCCGGTGGTCTTCACGGGGCCGGTCTGTTCCGTGGGCTCCAGACCGTGCTCGGCTACGTGCCCGAGCAGCGGACTGACTTCATCTTTACGGCGATTGGCGAGCAACTGGGCTTCATCGGCACCCTGCTGATCGTCACGCTCCTCGGCTTCGTGGCCTTTCGCATGTTCATGGTCGGCCGCAACGCCAAGGACACCATGGGTCGACTCATCTGTTTGGGCGTCTTCATCTTCTTCGCGTTCAGTTGCTTCGAGAACATCGGCATGACGATGGGCATCATGCCCGTGACGGGAATACCACTCCCGTTGCTCAGTTACGGTGGTTCGTCGGCGTTGGTGTTCTTCGCCGCGGGTGGTGCGGTCCTCTCGGTCTCTCGACGAGGAGGCAATTAGTCTTGGTGGTGATGAGTGAACCTGAATTGACACCCAAAGAATCGACCGAATCGACCGCCGACAACGTCACGGTCGAAAGCGAGGCCACCACCTCGGACGTGACGACGGTGTTTCTCGTGATGAATCTCGAGTCAGTGACGTTCGACCTCGGTGATGCGTCGCCCCAGGTGCACCTGATGGAGGCCGAGGCCCCGTTTCGCCACCTCAGCGTGTCCATTGCGCTGCCCGAGGCTCAGGCGCTGCACGCGGCGCTGCACGGCGTCGTTGGTCGCCGTCCGGGGACCCACGAACTCACGAGCGCCATCCTGCGTCAGCTACGCGCCGACATCATCGCCGTGCGCATCGTGCGCTACGACGAGGGCGTCTTCTACGGCGAACTCGACGTCATGACGCCCCACGGTCGTGAGCAGTTCGACTGTCGTACGAGTGACGGCTTCATCCTCGCCACCCGCCAAGCGGTGCCGGCACCGATTCTTTGCGCGGAAGCGGTGCTTCAAGCCTTCTTCGTCTGATCGAAGTGCAGGGCGACCACCTGTCCGCCTCGGAAATCGGACGCGTTCTCGTCAGAGACGCGCAGCAGGATCGCGACGATCAGGTAATTGGCGACGAGCGAACTGCCGCCGTAGGCCATGAAGGGGAGCGTGATCCCCGTGAATGGCAGGATGCGAAGCACGCCGGCCATGATGAAGAACGACTGAAACCCCATGATCGCCGACAGTCCGACGGTCGCCAGTCGGACGAAGTCCGAGTGGGCCCGCTGGGCGATGCGGAACCCCTCGCCCACGAAGGCGGCGAAGAGGCTGAGGATGAGGATGATCCCGATGAAGCCGAGCTCCTCGCCGAGGGCGGCGAAGATCATGTCCGACGTGATGAACGGGATGTTGCCGGACTGGCCGAGCCCGAGCCCCGTGCCGGTGACGCCGCCGGCGGCGATCGAGAACCAACCGAGGCCCAACTGGGTCGAGTAAGCCCAATGGGCGGCTGACCACGGGTCGAGCCACAGCCCCACGCGCGACTGGACCTGGCTGAACATCTGGTAGGCGAGTAGTGCCCCACCGGCGAACAGTACGAGACCGAGCGCCACGTAGGTCTTGAGACCCGTGCTGACCCACAGCAATGAGATGAAGAGGGCGAAGAGCAGCATCGCGAATCCGATGTCGTTCTCGGCGCCCAGAATGGCGACCGAGAACCCCCACGCCGCCAGGATCGGGAAGAGTGTTCGAGGCGGGACGATCAACCTACGGCCGATCCGTTGCGTCGGGGTGGAGAGGAGTTCCCGGTTGGCAGCGAAGTACGAGGCGAAGAAGAAGGCGAGCAGGATCTTGGCGATCTCGATCGGCTGGAACGAGATCGGGCCCACCGCGACCCAGAGACGCGCCCCGTTGATGTTCTCACCAAGGTGGGGGACCATCGGCATCAGCATGAGGAGGATCGCAGCGGTCAGGGTGAGGTACCGGTACCGGTCGAGGTCGCGCACGTGGCGTACCACTTTCAGGGTGAGCACCACCGCGACGGCACTCAGTAGAAACCACACCGCTTGGTAGGAAGCGTGCGGCGGATTCCACCGAGCGATTTCGACGTAGCCAATTCCGTTCAGGAGCGTGGCGATGGGTAGCAACACCTGGGACGCATTGGGTGCGTAGTGGCGAACCGCGAGATGCAAGCCAAGGGAGATCGCGATGAAACTGCCCATGAACAGCCAGATTCGAGGTGGCATATGACCCTGGGCGCCGAGCGACGCGAGGATGTAGAAGGCGCCGGTGATGACCCACGCGAGGGCCATCAACCACAACTCGGTGCTTCGTGACGGTCTCGTGAACGAACGCCGAGCGGCGCGGGGCAACTCGGTTCTCACGTGTCTCGCCACGTTTCAACAGTAGTCGTACGATGTTGAGAAGGCTTCACATCAAATTGAAAGAGTACCGGCACCGTGAGCATGACCCCTTCGTCATTTGGACCCGAGAGGTTCTCCAGTCGCGAGCTCTCGCGACTGGAATTCGGCGCTCGGTTGCTCGATCTGGCTGATGACCAGCAACTCCCTATTCTCGAGCGCTTCAAGTTCGTGGCCATCTTCGCTGACATGATCGACGAATTCTTCCAGGTGCGCGTCGTGAGCCTGGAGGACAAGGTGGCCGCCGGCGTCCAGACCCCGTCAGTGGACGGCGTGCGTCCTCGCCAGCAGCTCGCAGCGATCAGGGAGCGGGTGTTGTCGCTGTTTGAACGCCAGGACCGTATCGTGCTCGATGCGCTGCTGCCGGAACTCGCGACGCACGGAATCGAAGTGGCGCACTACGACGAGCTGCACGATGACGAACGTACCCGGCTGACGAAGTACTTCGACGAGAACGTGTACCCGGTGCTGACGCCGCTCGCGGTCGACCCTGGCCATCCCTTTCCCATGATCTCGAACCTTTCGCTCAATATCGCCGTCACCGTTCTCGATGAGGCGACGGGCGAGGAGCGAAATGCTCGGGTCAAGGTCCCCAATTCGCTTCCCCGTTTCTTGCGGGCGGCTGAGAATCGGTGGTGTCTCCTCGAGGACCTGATCATGGCCAATCTGGGACGCTTGTTCCCCGGCATGACCATTGGCCGGGCGGACCTCTTTCGCGTCACGCGGAATGCCGACTTGACGCTGGAGGAGGACGAGGCCGATGATCTCCTGGTGGCGCTTGAGGTGGAGCTTCGCCGACGTCGCTTCGGCGCACCACTGCGCGTGGAGATCCAGAGCGGGATGTCCGAGGGCTTTCTCGAGTTGCTGGTCGAGCAACTGGAACTCGACCGATCGAGTGTCTACGTGACGGATGCACCTCTTGGTCTCCACGATCTCTGGAGTCTCTACGCGATCGACCGACCTGATCTGAAGGGTGAAGGTTGGTCGCCGCTCACGCCGAAGAGGCTCCTGGACGGCGATCACGTGGGTGATATCTTCGCTGCGATTCGTGAGGGCGACATCCTCTTGCACCATCCCTACGAGTCGTTCACCGATTCGGTCGAGATGTTCATCGCCCAGGCGGCCGACGACCCCAAGGTCGTGGGCATCAAGCAGACGCTCTACCGGACGTCGGGCGACTCGCCGATCGTGGCGTCGTTGATTCTCGCCGCTGAACGCGGCAAGCAGGTGGTTGCGCTGGTGGAGTTGAAGGCTCGATTCGACGAGGCTGCGAACATCGAATGGGCCAAGGCGCTCGAGGACGCTGGCGTTCACGTGGTCTACGGGATTGTCGGGCTGAAGACCCACTCCAAGACGGCCCTCATAGTGCGAAGCGAGGGTGAGACGACGGCTCGCTACGCCCACATCGCAACCGGTAACTACAACTCGAAGACGGCGCGCAACTATGAGGACTTCGGCCTTCTGACGTGCGACCCCGAAATCACCCACGACGTGGGAGAGCTTTTCAACTTCCTCACGGGCTTCGCGCGTCACGTCGACTACGAGAAGATCATCGTCAGCCCCACGTCGACGCGGAGCCGCATCGTCGAACTCATCGGACGACAGCGCGATGCGGGCGCCAGCGGCAAGATCGCCATCAAGGTCAATGGTCTGACCGATCCGACGATCATCGATGCACTGTACGAGGCCAGTGCCGCCGGTGTCGAGGTGCGATTGGAGGTTCGCACGTTGTGCTGCCTGCGACCCGGCGTCGCGGGTCTTTCGGACAACATCACGGTGCACAGTCTGGTGGGTGAGTTCCTCGAACATTCTCGGATCTTCGTCTTCGGTGATCCAAACGATTCGGATGTCGAGATCTACCTCGGGTCCGCGGACTTGATGGAGCGCAATCTTGACCGACGAGTCGAAGTGCTGGTGCCGATTGAGAACCCATCGTTGCGCCAGGAACTCGTGAACGCCTTCGAGATCACGTGGCGCGACGACGTCTTCACCTGGGTCCTCGGCACGGACCGGCGGTGGCGCCGCTTGCAACCGGTGAACAACTTCTCGGCTCAGGCCGAGTTCAAACGCTTGGAGAAGGATCGCTCCCGCTCGGTGGGTTCACTGTAGTCACGGCCTCGCGTCGCCACTGGAGGCTCGCGTACGCGACGCCGCCAATGGGGATCGGAATCCAGAAGTTCACCAGTCGGTACGACAACACCGCGAGGATCGCCTGGCTGTGCGGGACACCAAATCCCACCAGTGTAGGTATCAACACTCCTTCGATGACGCCGAGACCGGCAGGGGTGATGGGTATCGCCGCGAAGATGTTGGCGAGTCCGTAGGCCACCAGGAGATCCACGGGCGAGATGGGACTGGCGAAGGCCCACAGGAATACCCACAAGCAGGCCGCGTCGAACAGCCAATTCAGACCCGCCCAGGTAAAGGCCCACCAAAGGGTGCGCCGGTTGTTGATCAGCAGCGTGATGCGCTCGGCCACCTTGCCGAGCAATTGGGAGATCTTGTCCGGGTCGAGCGCTGGAATTCGGCGCGCGGCGCCTCGAAGCCAGGCGTCGGCGTGATGCTGGCCTCGGGTGATGAGAAAGATGGTCCCGAAGAAGGCTGAGAGGAGAAAGACGCCGGCGAGTGCGGCGAAGCCGTACGCAGGGTTGAAGCCCTGCAACGGGATCGAGATGACCAGCGCGAGCCAGAAGATCAGATTGAGAACGACCGCCGAGCCGCTACCCAGGGCGGCCAGACCGAAGGCATTGGTCTCCTTGGGCACGCCGAGTTCGTTGAAGATCCGGTAACTCAGGGCACCGGCAGGCGCGGTGCCCCCCGGCACGACGTGGCTGATGGCGAGGCCGGCGAGGTTGACGCGCAGGGTGTTGAAGCGACTGGGACTGTGCGGGTACAAGACGGTCCGGGTGAGTTCCACGTAGGCGTAGAGTGCGGCGACCTCGCACAGCACGGCCGTCAGCACCACGAGTGGGTTGAGTTGGGCGAGGAGTCGAAGAGAGAGGTGCGACGACGAGAATTGGGGCACGACCAGATATTCGAAGACGAAGACGAGGCACCCGACACTCAGGATGATACGGATCTCACGGGGCATCGCGAACCGTTTCTTGGCGGAAGGAGCGGTCATAAGAGTTCCTCTACACTCCACTTTCCTGACGCCGTCCGACGATTACGATCTTTGCAGTCTAGGGCAGTTCGGTAGAATCGTCCGATGCGCACTCTCGTGGTTCTGCCCACGTACAACGAAATTCTCAACATCGAGTTGATGTTGCGTACACTGCGAGAAGTCGTTCCCGAGGCCCACATTCTCGTGGTCGATGACTCCAGTCCTGATGGCACGGGCGCGTTGGTGAGCGCGATCGCCGATGAGTTGGGCGAGATCGAGTTGCTGCATCGTTCGGCCAAGAGCGGACTCGGCGGAGCGTACCGGGCCGGCTTCGCGTGGGGACTGGATCGGGGCTTTGATCGTCTGGTCGAGATCGACTGCGACTTCTCACACGATCCGCGTGCGCTGCCCTCGCTGCTCGCCGCGTCAGCGACCAGCGAGGTCGTCATCGGCTCTCGTTACGTACCGGGTGGTCATATCCCCAAATGGGCCTTGTCACGTCGCCTGCTGTCGCGCGGTGGTAACCAGTACGCCTCGGTCCTACTGGGCCTGGGCGTCGCGGACTCGACATCGGGCTACCGGGTGTACTCGAGCTCAGCCCTGAAGAAGATCGACTTCGAATCGGTGCGCGCCGATGGCTATGGTTTTCAGATCGAGATGACCTATCGCGCCAAACGCGGCGGAGCGTCGATTGTCGAGGTGCCTATCTCCTTCACTGATCGAACCCTGGGCGAATCGAAGATGTCGGGATCGATCGTGATCGAGGCGCTGCTGCTCGTCACCAAATGGGCCTTGGAGCGCCCATTTGGCCGACGCCCCCACTAGACGCGATCGACCAGCACCGAAGAGAGGACACTCGCGAGCTTGTCCTTGGTCTCCTCGCGTTCAGCGATCGGGTCGGACTCACTCACGATACCGGCGCCCGCCCACGCCTCGAATTCGGTCCCGTTGATGAAGACGCCACGAATGCCTACCCACCATTCGCCGTCGCCGTTGTCATCGACCCAGCCAATGGGCCCGGCGTAGTGCCCCCGGTCGAGTTGCTCGAGCCGACGGATGAGGTCGTAGGCGCTGGCTCTGGGAATCCCGCCCACTGCGGCGGTCGGATGGAGAAGACTCAACACCTCGATCGCATCGGGTGGCTCCCCACCATCGTTCGTTCGAGCCTCAATCCACGTTCCGAGGTGCGCCACCGTTCGCAACGCCACGATCGAGGGTGACGATTCAGCGGTGATGTCGTCGTAACGGGTCGACAGGATGTTGACGATGTCGTCAACCATGACGGCGTGCTCGTGGAGATTCTTGGCGCTTCCGAGTAGCCAGTTCTGGTAGTCGTCGGGGGCCCCGTTGGGTGGCAGCGCGATGGTCCCCGCTAGTGGATGGCAGGTGATCGTCGAACCCGTGCGGCGCGCGAGAAGTTCGGGACTCGCGCCGACGAAGCGTTGCCCGAGCGATGTCGGCATGCTGTAGATGGTGCAAAGAGGCTCACGTTTTCGAAGACGGGTCGCAATCGCCGCGGCGTCGAGTGGCTCCAGTACCGAGCCGACGACGGCTCTGGCCAGGACTACCTTGTCGATCTCCTTGCGACGTAGGATCTCGACCGCCAGCGCCACGTTGTGCGCGTACTCCTCTGGAGCGGGTTGGTAGGTGATTGAGCGGACGTTCTGGGTCTCCTGAAGAGGAGAATCAACGTCATCCAAGATGGATTGCCAATCCTCGGAACCACACAGACGGGTGAGCCACGTGTCACCCCCGTGGAATTGGGTGACCACGTAGCGAGGAACATCCAAGTGTCCAGGCGCTCCGCGGTCAAAGGGGAGCGAGCCGAATGCGGTGACGCCGGTCCCGGGCGGACCGGTCACGCCGAGCACTTCGTGGTCGGCGAGTTGTCGAACGATGTCGGTGCCATGGTCAAGGCCCCCCGGGAGCTGGACCATGGCCACGGACCCCCCGAATCCGACCCGGATGACGCTGGAACTCTCAATCAGCCATCCGTCGCGCGCACCGACGCTGCGCAGTGCGTCGAGGGGCAACGGGGCGATCTTCTCACGTTGGAAGTTCATTGCGACCTCGTCGCGATGAACTGCTGACTGAGTCCACCCATGACCCGACGGTGGTTCACCGTCGTGAATCCGGAGCGATTGAGCATCCGACAGATCTCGTCGGAACTCGGCAGGTAGGCCGTCGACTGGGGAAGGTACTGGTAGGCGGCGCGATCAGAGACCAGCGAGCCGATGAACGGCACAACACGGCGAAACCAGATACGGAAGCCGGTTCGCAGCAGGCCCGACTCCGGTTCGGCGACCTCGAGGAGCGACAAGCGCCCTCCGGCGCGCGTCACCCTCGCCATCTCGTCGAAGGTTCCTGCGAGATCGGTGAAATTGCGTAGCGCGTAGCCGCAGGTGACGCCGTCGAAGCTCGCGCTTCGAAAGGGAAGCATGGAGGCGTCGGCTTGCACGCGGTGCGTGACGTTGCGTCCGGCGTGGAGCATTCCGTAACTGAGGTCGGTCGCGACCGCACGCTGACCTTGTCGGGTCAGTTCACGCGTGAAGTCACCGGTCCCGGCGGCGATGTCGAGCACGGTACTCGAGGGAGGCAGGCGCAGGTCGGCGACGGCTCGGCGACGCCATCGTGCGTCCAGACCGAACGTCATCAGTTTGTTGACGAACTCGTAACGCGACGCGATGGCGTCGAACATTGCTCGAACCTGACGCGTCTTCTCCTCGCCCTGGGGGAGCGGGGTCGTCGGCACGGACTCTAGAAGTAGTAGCGAGAGAGAATCTGCGCCACGCACGAGGGCTTGACTGCATCCCTCATCTCGACGGTCACGTCCATTGCCACTTGAATGCCACCGGTGACCTCCTCGACGGAAGCGAGCACCGCTCCCACGCGTATCTCCGAGCCGACGATCACTGGATTCATGAAGCGGACCTTGTTGGTGCCGTAGTTGATGCCCATCTTGACGCCGTCCACGGTCAAGAGTCCGTTCATCAGGACCGGCAGCAGGGAAAGCGTCATGTAGCCATGCACGATCGTGTGGCCGAAGGGCCCCTTTGCGGCGCGTTCAGGATCAACGTGAATCCACTGGTGGTCGCCGGTGGCGTCAGCGAAGAGATTCACTTGTTCCTGCGTGACCGTGCGAAAGTCCGAATAACCAAGATTGGTACCGACCAGCGCGGTCAATTCCTCGACGTTGTGTACATGGGTTGCCATAAAAACCTCCGTCCTGATTGTAATCGTTCACATTCGCGATGCGATGAATTCAGATTGACGGCCTAGGCTTGACGCGTGCAGCGAACCCACGCAGGTGAGAACCACCGCAACATCTCAGAAGGATGGATTCGCGCGTCGATCTTTGGTATCAGTGACGGCCTGGTCACCAATATTTCGTTCATCCTCGGTTTCGCGGGCGCGAATCCTGGCCATCACGCGGTGCGGCTCGCTGGTATCGCCGCGTTGATCGCGGGCGGCTTCTCCATGGGCAGCGGCGAGTACCTCTCCATGCGGGCGCAAAAGGAACTCTTTGAGTACGAGATTGACGTTGAGCGTCGTGCCCTGCAGGAATTCCCAGAGGCTGAACAGGAGGAGTTGCGGTCCCTCTTCGTGTCGCGCGGCATCGATCCCGATCTCGCGCATCGCCTGTCCACCGACCTCATGCGCGACCCCGATCTCGCGTTACGGACCCACGCACGCGAGGAGCTCGGGGTGGACCCTTCGGCGACGGGTTCGCCCTGGAGCGCAGCGATCGGTTCGCTGTGGTCCTTCGCCTTCGGCGCATTGATCCCGCTACTGCCGTGGCTCTTCACCTCGAGCGGTAACCCCATTGCGTGGTCGCTCGGACTCGGCGCCGTCGGCTCGGCCGCGGTGGGCGGATCCATAGGTTGGTTCACGAAGCGTGGGACGGTTCGTTGGGCGTTTCGCCAATTGCTCGTGACGGTCCTCGCCGCAGGCGTGACCTTCGGCGTCGGCCACCTCGTCGGCTAGATCTGACCGCGTTTGAGGCGCAGGAGCTTGTCCTCGCGTTCCAAGTGGAAGCCGAGCGATTCGTAGAGTTGGCGAGCTCCGGTGTTGGATTCGTCGACGAAGAGCACGGCATCATTGACACCCTTCTTGCGGAGCGCGGCGAGACCTTGAGTGACCATCACCCGACCGAGGTTGCGGCCTTGGAACTTCGGGTGCACGGAAATCACGTAGATCTCACCGAACCGGTCGGGATGCAGCTCATGGACCTTGGTCCAGCACGAGGCCGCCAGTTCACCGTCGATCTCGAGCAGCAGGAATCCCGAAGGATCAAACCACGGCTCGCGGGTCCGCTCGTCGAGGTCCGCCGGCAGCCATTCACCTTGTTCGGGGTGGTCGGCGAACGCCGCGTTGTTCTGGGCGAGCCACTTCGACTCGTCGCGCCCTGGTTCGAAGTTGCGCAACACCGCGCCGTCGGGAACTGGCACCACTGGCACGGGCAGTCGGAGGCGCAGTAGTTGCAGGGTCCGGATGACGTCGCCGTCGCAATCCTGATTGAGACCCCGCGTCCACACGTCGACCACCTCGTGCTTCGCCAGTACCTTCGTGAGCAGGTCGCGTTCGCAGCCGCCGCCGCACATCTCGATCGACGCGTGCTTGGATTGCGTGAGCAGCGCGTAACCATCCAACACGCCGTCTCGATAGAGCAGCCAATGCTCCGCCGGCCAGCCGTGGACCACGATGCGGCGTCGCCCTTCGTCGAGAGCCTCGCGGCCAATGAGCGTTTCCGTTCGATTCAAGAGATTGAGCACGTCGAGGCGCTGTTCGGCACTCAGCGAGGGAACACAGTGCCAGGAATCAGTCATGGCTCAAGGCTACCGGTGCATCAATTGATGCGAGCGGCGACGCGGTTGAGTCGCCGCAGGAGCGCACCGATCGTCCGTTCCGCCCCGACAAGTTCGGTGTAGACGTCGCTCTCCATGCTGGCGCCTTCGGACTCGACGAGCGACGTTATGCGTTTGGACAGCTCATTCATGGTCGAGGTGATCGTGTTCAGCTCGTTCTGCATTGACACTTCAGACCCGTCCTTGGAGGTTGCTCGCGATTGCGCACAGGCGAATACTGTAATGGTCTGTGACAACTCCATTCGTGCATGACGACACCGAACCGCTCAGCTGGGCCGGCATCACCGTTCAAGGACCGGAGGCTGAGACCTTCCTGCAGGGCCAGTTGAGTCAGGACCTTCGCACCGTTGGCCCAGATGGTTCGTGGTCGCTCCTCTTGACACCGAACAGCATCGTGCTCACCTCGTGCTTCGTGACTCGTGGTGACGATCGATTCCTGGTCGTCGTGCCCCGGTCGCTGGGTGAGGTGGCGCTCGCTCGACTTCGCAGGTTTCTCTTGAGAACTGCGTGCGCGCTCGAACTCAGCGACACGTCGGTCGGGCCGATCTTGACTTTGGGCGATCAGGTGCGCGCCGGTCAACCCGGACCCGCTGAATTCGCGAGAGAACTCACGCCACAGTGCTTCGGCCAGAGCCTGCTCACGTCATCGGTGTCGTTCACCAAGGGTTGCTTCACCGGCCAAGAACTGGTCGCACGCCTCGATGCGCGCGGCGCGAGCGTACCGTGGCGTCTCGTGAGGTTCGAGGGCGCCTCGGTCACTGCGGTCCAAGAGGTGCTCACCGAAAAGGGTCCGGAGGGTCCGAGTGGCGTGACCACCGCCGTGAAGTCGGGTGAACTGGTCCACGGGCTCGGCTTCATCCATCGCAGCGCGTTCGATGGGGTCCATGAGTTACGACGCGGCGATGTGAGCGTGGAAGCGATTGGTTGAGTCGTCCAACGCGGTGCAATTAGCCTGTCGACAGGAGGCGTCGTGCGGCTCAACACCGAGGGATTATTCATCAAGATTTCGGGCGTGACCTGTGAGGAGGACGCCCTGTTCTCGATCGGACTAGGGGCGAGCGCCGTAGGTTTCGAGTTCGGACCAACCCCACGCAGGATCAGTACGTCGACAGCGCACGACATCGTGCGGCGTCTGCCCAACGGTGTGGTCACGGTGGGCGTGTTTCGCAATGAGATGCCCCAACGGATCGTCGAAGTCACCAACACCTTGGGATTGACCGCAGTACAGATTGACGGAGCCATGACGTCGTCATCGGTCGCCTACGTCGCAGAGCGAGTCAATACCGTGATCAGGTCGTTCGCCACATGTTCCGATCTAGGAGGGGGTGATGTGATCGAGGGGGTTGATTACTTCCTCGTACCAGAGACCGACTCGATCGAATCGCTCCGGTCATGCCTCGATTTGTTCCAGAACGAATCGTTTCGCACGCCGCTGATCGCCTCAGGCGGACTCGACTCGACCAACGTCGTCGAGTTCGTCCAGAACTACCCGGTCTGGGGCGTGGACGTACGAAGCGGCGTCGAACACGAACCTGGCGTCAAAGACCCGGTACTGCTGGGCGAGTTCATCGCCAACGCCAGATGGGCCTACGAGAATTCGTACGTGCAGCACCGACGTGACGAGTGGCCCACCACCTAGGCGTTGAAGCGGCGAAAGACCACACTTCCGTTGTGCCCACCGAAGCCGAATGAATTGGAGAGCACCACGTCGACGTCGACGTTCCTGGGAGCGCCGATGACCACGTCGAGCCCGATGGCCGGATCGACCTCGGTCGTGCCGGCGGTGGGGGGGATCGTCTGGTTCAGCAGGGTCAGCACCGACGCGACGCCCTCGAGGGCGCCAGCGGCGGCGAGCGAGTGCCCCAGGTGACCCTTGATGGACGTCACCGGCGGAGTGTGTCCGGCAAAGACGTGGCGAACGGCCACTGATTCGGCCAGGTCGTTGAGCGGTGTCGAAGTGCCGTGGGCGTTGATATGCGAGACGTCGGCTGGGCTGATGCCCGCATCGGCGAGGGCCAGTTCCATGCAGCGGATGGCGCCGCTGCCGCTGGGGTCCGGTGCGGTGATGTGGTGCGCGTCAGCGGTGGAGGCGGCGCCGATCACTTCAGCCAGGATCGTCGCGCCACGAGCGAGGGCGTGTTCCCATTCTTCCAAGATCAGGATTCCAGCTCCCTCGCCCATGACGAAGCCATTACGGTGAGTGTCGAATGGTCGAGAAAGGCCCTCGTTGGACAAGGCCGTCATGTTGCGAAAACCGGCTTCAGCGATCTCGACGATGACTGCTTCGGCACCACCGGCGACGGCGACACTGCACCGCCCCGAGGCGACGAGTCGGGCGGCGTTGCCAATGGCGTGGGTGCCCGCGGCGCAAGCGGTCGTGACCGTCTCGGCGGGTCCACCGAGACCAAAGCGCATGGAGACGGCGGCCGTTGCGGCGTTCGGCATCATCATGGGAACCATGAATGGCGAAACCCGGTCGGGTCCCTTCTCGTTGAGGACGCGAACCTGCTCGAGCACGGTCTGCAGTCCACCGATACCCGTGGTGACGATGCTGCCGCCGTCGACAATCGGCCCCTGAAGGCCACTCTGTTGCCACGCCTCATCGGCGGCCATGAGCCCGAAGAGTGCGAATGGGTCCAGTCGGCGTAATTCCTTGGGCCCGCCGAGGTGACTGGCGTCGAAAGGGGCGATGTGCTTCGAGGCCGGCGCGACGCTCTTCAACAGGGCGTCCCAAAGGGCATCGACACCGACGCCCGCGCACGTCATCGCCCCAAGGCCCGTGACCGCGACTCGGTAGCCCTCGATTGGCCCCGAAGGGGTGTGTGCGACGAGCACTACAGCTTGGCGTAGATCAGCTCGAAGGCGGCGCCCACCGTGCTGATCTCCTTGAGTTCGTCTTCGGCGACTTCGATGTCGAAGGTCTCTTCTAGCGCCATGACCAGTTCGACGAGGTCGAGGCTGTCCGCGCCGAGGTCTTCGAAGGACGTCTCCATGGTCACTTGCGACGGGTCGACGGCAAGGACCTCGACGGCGTTGTCTGTGAACTTCTTGAATGCTTCATTGCGGTCCATGGAATTACCCCTTAGTTTCTCTCGCTTCATGGTACTAAATCACTGCGAGACCTCAGGGCATCTACAGGCCGAGCGCGAGCCCGCCGTCGGACGCGATCACTGCGCCGGTGATGTATCGCGAATGCTTACCGGCCAGAAAGCCCACGACACCTGCGATATCAGAGGGCTGACCAATACGGCCCATCGGTATCATCGCCGCCATTTGATCCTTGGCCGCGCCGAGATCGCTGGTCATGTCGGTCTCGATGAGACCGGGTGCGACGACGTTGACGGTGATGCCGCGCGTGGCTACTTCCTTGGCCAGCGACCGGGCAAGTCCGACTAATCCGGCCTTCGCGGCGGCGTAGTTGGCCTGACCGGGAACACCGATGAACGGACTGATCGAGCCAATGAAGATGATCGAGCCTTGTCGGGCACGGATCATCGAGGCCAGCGTCGCACGGGCGGTGTAGAAGGCACCGTCGAGGTCGGTGGACATCACCTCGCGCCACTGCTCGTCGGACATGCGCATCGCGAGACCGTCACGCGTGACGCCGGCATTCACGACCGCCACGTCGACCGGTCCGAGTTCGCCGATCGCCCTCTTGACCGCTTCGTTCACGGCGCCCGAGTCGGCCACGTCGACTGCCAACGAGAGGGTGCAACCGTCGGGCGCCTGGCCGGAGCGCGAGAGCGCGACCACGCGGTCGCCCTCGTCGAGGAAATGCTGGGCAATGGCCGCGCCTATTCCGCGGCTCGCGCCGGTAACGATGACGTGTCGACTCATAGTGTTATCTCCTGAAGTTCGTGAAGGGATGCGGGTGCCAGCTGATGGACGAATGGTCGGATTCTCTTCGTGAGCCCGGTGAGCACGCCGCCCGGTGGCATCTCGATGCTCGTGGTGACCGAGGGCGGAAGTGCCAACGTCGCGTCGAGGAATTGCACCGGTGAGGTGAGCTGGCGCGAAAGCAGCGCCTTCCAATCTTCGGCAGTGGTGTGCACCTTTCCATCCACGTTGGCGATGAGTGTCGTCTCGGTGGATCCCCATCGCACCGACGCAAGAGCGTCGTCGAGCTCTTCCTGGGCGGGCGCCATGAGTGGAGAATGGAATGCGCCACCGACGTTGAGCGGCGTCGCGCGACGCCAACCGAGCTCCTTATGGTTGGCGAGCAGGCTGTCGAGGCCGGCGCGCGTGCCGCTGACGACGATCTGTCCCGTGCCGTTGATGTTGGCGATCCAGACGTCGTCCAGGGACGCCAGGGCGTCTCGAGCACCCTCGTCGCCGCCCATCAATGCGACCATGGAACCTTGGGTGGCCGTCGCTGCGCGCGCCATGGCTGCGCCTCGCACTGTGATGAGGTGCGCACCGTCTTCGACGCTGAGCAGACCGCTCGCGACCAACGCCGAGAATTCGCCGAGACTGTGACCAAGGAGGTAGCCGGGTCGCACGCCTCGATCGATCAGATCGAGATAACCCACGGTAGAGAGAGCGAAGGTCGCGATTTGCGCCCGATCGGTGCGAACGACTTCGTCGTCCGACGCGGTCGTGAGCAGCGCCTCGACGTCCAACTTGGAAACTTCGCTGATGCGTCCAACCTCATCCCAGTGGGGGGAGTCGCGCCACGGCACTCCGGCACCACCGGCGAGCGAGCCTTGGCCTGGGAAGAGTACGACGCAGTCGTTGCGAAGGACGGGGTTCTGTGTTTCTGACATGTTCATAAAGGTAACAGCGTGCCCGGAGTGGGACTCGAACCCACACACCCTCTCGAGTAAAGACTTTTGAGGCCTCCGCGTCTGCCGATTCCGCCATCCGGGCTGCGGCGACAACGGTAGCAGCAACCGTATGGTGTGGGTGATGAAACTTACACTTTGGCGCGATGACGTCACGCTGGCGCACCCGGTCGCCTCAGCGCTGCAGCGTCACGATTCGCGCTCACGCCTGCTGCTCAGCGTCGATCACGAAGGTGTGACGGGCTTCGGAGAGGTGGATCCACAGCCATTCTTCTTGAATGGCGATCCGGGTATTGCCGACGTCGTCCAGGAGCTGGACGGCATTGTGCTGCTCCAGATCCAGGGTGCGTACGAACGCGAGGGCGCACTGCCGTCGTGGACGAGAATCGCCCGATTCGCTGGTTCACGTCCGAGCAGCAGCCCCGCCATCTGTCTCGTCGAGATGGCTCTGCTGGACCGAGAACTTCATTGCGGTGGTCGTGACCTGGACGATCTGTGGCCCAAGGTGTTTGACACGCCATTGCAGGGGACTGCTTCGCTGCTCGACGATGACGAGTGGGCGCTCGAGCCGACGGTCGCTCGAGTGCGCCTGAAGACGAAGCCGGGTGTCGTGAGTGCTGTGGCCCTGCGACGGCTCGCCGCGTTGAAGGTTCCGGTCCTTCTGGACTTCAATTGTTCCGCGACTTGCGATGCGGACGTGTTGTCGCAGTTGGGTCAGATCGGTGCGATCGTCGAGGTGGTCGGCGTCGAACAGCCTTTTGCTCCGGGCAATATCGTCGATCACGCGCGTCTCGCCGAACAGCTCGACGTGCCATTGAGTCTGGACGAGGGGGTTCGCAGTGTTCGCGACCTCGCGCAGATCGTTCGTTACGGTGCGGCGCAGATCGTGTGCGTCAAGCCGGCCCGGGTGGGTGGCTACGCCAACGCTCGCACGGTGATCGAAAGGGCCAAGGAGATGGGGTTGCGGCCATACCTGGGCGGGTTCTTCGAGTCACCCTTCGCCCGCAGCGTGAATCGACGACTGGCCGAGTACCTGGTCGACGAGCCGAGCGACGTCGGCGTGGTCGCGACGAGCGGCGTCGAGGCGCACGATCAGCTGGACGTCGTCGCGGGTGGTTTCGGACTCAGACCGTCGCCGGCCTGGCTGGCGGGCGCCACCCGTATTGCAACCTTCGCCTAAGACTCGATTTACACTCATGGCCATGGGAAGTCGTCACGAGAAGAGGCGTTTGGAGGATCTACAGCGTCGCCTCATGGCCGCGCGAGAGAGTCTCAGCGTGCTCGAGGAACAAGTGCAAGTCTGGAATGACGCCTTGGAAGACGCTCGAATCCGCTCACTGGTTTCCGAGACCCCGCTCCAGCAGCAAGAATATAGCGAGTTGTCGCGTCACGTTCTGGTCGCCAACGCTGAGATGCAGAGACGGGCCCTCGAGGTCCGTAGCCTGATGAGCGAGCGAGATGAGTTGTTGCGCGAATGGAAGCCGAAGGAAGAACATGGATAAGCGAGTTGTAATTGCTGACGACGAGTCGATCATCCGACTGGATCTCAAGGAGATCCTTGAGGGAGACGGCTACCTCGTCGTAGGAGAGGCCGCACGCGGCGACGACGCCTTGGCGATGATTCGCGAGCTGAAGCCAGACCTGGCACTGCTCGACATCAAGATGCCGGGGCTGGACGGGATCGAGGTCGCCAGGGAGCTCCAAGGTTCGGGGACCGTGGTCGTCCTGCTCACTGCGTTTAGCCAACGCGCACTCATCGAGAGTGCGCGCGATGCCGGAGTGGTCGCTTATCTCGTGAAACCATTTCGCAGCAGCGAGATACTTCCCAAGATCGCCGCGATCATCAACCCGCTCGCCATCGAACCGGTCGAGGCGCCCGAGATCACCAACGTCGACGACAAGATCGAAACGCGCGAGATCGTTCAAAAGGCGAAGGAGACACTCATGAGGGAACGTGGACTGGACGAGCCGGCCGCCTTCGAGGTGATTCAGCAATCTGCCATGCGGGCGCGCACCCGGATGCGCGACGTGGCGCAGCAGATTCTGAAGGGTGAGTTCGTTGGTTGAGACCGAGAATGACCAACGACCTCTCCTGCTCCTGGACGGGATGTCGTTGGCCTTTCGGGCCTTCTTCGCGCTTTCGACCGATATCAAGACGTCCGAGGGCGTGGTGACCAATGCGTTGCACGGCTTTGCGTCGATGCTGCATTCGCTGATTCGGAGTCAGAATCCTAGGGCGCTCGCGGTGGCCTTCGATCTACCCGGGGGCACCTTTCGCGACGCGATGACCGAGGACTACAAGGGTGGACGGGCGGAGACTCCCGAGGAGATCACCCACCAGTTCGCCTTGATACGTGACCTGTGTGAGACGCTGCACATACCGGTGCTCGGCGTCACGAACTTCGAGGCGGACGACGTGTTGGCCACCCTCGCGACGTGGGGGCGCGAGGAGAGGATTCCGGTCGTCGTCGTCACCGGTGACCGCGACGCGTTTCAACTGGTCGAGGATCCGTACGTCAAGGTGCTCTACAACCGTCGAGGCGTATCGGACTACGCGCTCTACGACGAGGCCGGAATCTTTGAGCGTTGCGGGATCGAGCCCGAGCGCTACCCGTTGCTCGCCGCGCTGCGCGGTGACTCGTCGGACAACCTCCCAGGCGTGCCCGGAGTAGGGGAGAAGACCGCGGCGAAGCTTTTCGCGAAGTACCGCGATTTCGACGATCTCTATCAGCACCTGGACGAACTGACGCCGAAACTCCGCGAGAACCTGGCTCTCTACGAGGAGCGGGCCCGTAACAACGAGAAGGTCATGCGACTGATCCGCGACGTCCCTCTCGATTTCACCCTGGGCGACATCACGCTCGGGGGGTGGCGTCGGTCCGAGGTCGCCGCGTTCTTTGACCGTTTCGAGATGAACGCGATGCGCACGCGCTTCGAGAAGCTGATGAGTGAAGGTCGGCTGGGCTCGCCCGCGACCAGTGATGACGCTGAAGTGGATGGTGGCGCTCCGGCCTCGAGCGCGGCCCCCACACCAGCGCGGCGAGTCGCGGATCTCGCCGAGGTTCATTCCGGCGCGGCGTCGGTGGTGGTCAGTTACGCGCATGGTCGCGTCGGGATCTTCGAGCCGAATCGCAACCTGGTCGCGGTGTGCAGCGAAGGTGAGTTCTTCCAGACCTGCGGCGAACTCGTCCTCAGCGGGCACGATCTGAAGGAGCTCTATCGGCGCGCCAGCGAGCAGGGTTACAACCTTTGCGAGCCCGGCGACGACTCGGCGATCATGGCGTTCTTGGTGGATGCGACGAGCGGTCGCTACGAGTTCGCTGATGTGGTCCATCGTTTCCTCGGCGAGACCATCGCCACCGCCACGCCCTCGCTCTTCGACGACGCCTCCGATGACGACACGTTGCTTCGCGACGTCCAGTTGGCGGCGCGACTGGTCGTGCACCTTCGCACCGCTATCGAGAAGTGGGAGTTGGAATTCGTCTACGAGCAGGTGGAGCTGCCGCTGGTGGCGGTGCTCGGACGAATGGAGGCGCGCGGCATCAGGGTCGACGTGCAGATGCTGCGAACGATCGCGGCGGAATTCACGAAGGAAGCCCAGAGCCTCGACGCCGAGATCCAGAAGGTCGCTGGGCATGAGTTCAAGGTCAATTCGCCCCAGCAGTTGCAGACGGTGTTGTTCGAGGAGCTGGGACTCACCGCGGTGAAGAAGATCAAGTCCGGTTTCTCGACCGACGCGTCGAGCCTCGAGGCGATCGAGGACGAGCACAAGATCGTGGCGCTCATCATGCGGTACCGTGAAGTCGAGAAGCTGCGAAGTACGTACGGAGCCCCCCTGATCGATGCGGTGGCACCCGACGGGCGCATCCACGCGCTGTTCAATCAGACGGTGGCGCGAACGGGACGTCTCTCGTCGGAGAACCCGAACCTCCACAACATCCCCGTTCGCAGCCAGGAAGGACGTCGGCTGCGCTACGCCTTCGTGCCGAGCGAAGGCTGGCAACTGGCCGTCGCCGACTACAACCAGATCGAGTTGCGGATACTCGCGCACCTCTCCCAGGATTCAGGCCTGCTCATGGCCTTCGCGTCCAACGAGGACGTGCATCGCACGATCGCCGCCTCGGTGTACGGCGAGGCGGTGGGCAACGTCAGTCATGAACAGCGCGAACAGGCCAAGGCGGTTTCCTACGGGCTCGCGTACGGGATGGAGGCCTTTGGCCTGAGCCGACGCCTCGGCGTGCCCGTGAGTTCGGCCAAGGAGATCATGGACAAGTACTTCGCGGGCTTTCCGAGCCTGCGTGCCTACATGGACAACACCATCAAGGAGATCCGCGCCAAGGGGTACTCGCGAACGGAATTTGGCCGGATCCGTCCATTTCCGGACCTGACGACCGCGTTCGGACCGCAGCGTCAGGCCGCCGAGCGCCAAGCCATGAATGCCGGCATCCAGGGTTTGGCGGCGGACATCTTCAAATCGGCGCTCGTCCGCCTCGACAGGCGACTGACCAGTGAGCACCTTGAGGCGCGCCTGATACTGCAAGTGCACGATGAAGTGCTGGTCGAGGCGCCACCCCACGAGAAGGAGCAGGTCGAGGCCATTATTTACGACGCGTTGACCAATGCGGCCGCGCTCAGCGTACCCCTCGAGATCTCGCTGCACTGGGGAGAGAACTGGGCCGCGGCCAAAGGTTGAATTGACGGGTGATAGTGTCGTACTCTGGGTTTGCACCGGAGGCCCAGACCCCTATTGCCTAGAGGACCCCGGTGTGGTCGTATGAAAGAAGTTCGTATGTCGGACGGCTCCAGCCTCCTTTCCCCCATTCAGATGGGAACTTTCGACGCAGATGGAATTTACATTCCTCGCGTCATCACCGAAGACGACATGGTCGGCACCGACCTCGCCACCCTGGTTGGCGACAGCGTCCTCGAGTTCGAAGACGGTGACCTCGTCACCGGTACCGTGGTCAAGATCGACCACGACGAAGTGTTGCTCGACATTGGCTTCAAGTCAGAAGGCGTCATCCCCTCGCGCGAGCTTTCTATTCGCAACGATGTCGATCCCTCAGAGATCGTGTCCATGGGCGAGCGCGTCGAGTGCCTCGTTCTCCAGAAGGAGGACAAGGAAGGGCGTCTCGTCCTTTCGAAGAAGCGAGCGCAGTACGAGAAGGCGTGGAGCAACATCGAAGAACTGAAGAACCGTGACGAGGTCGTCAAGGGTGTCGTCATCGAGGTCGTCAAGGGCGGTCTCATCGTCGACATCGGTCTACGTGGCTTCCTGCCGGCGTCACTGGTCGAATTGCGTCGTGTCCGCGAACTGCAGCCCTACATCGGCAAGACCGTCGAGGCGAAGATCATCGAGCTGGACCGCAACCGCAACAACGTGGTGCTTTCCCGTCGCGCGTGGTTGGAAGAGACGCAGAAGGAACAGCGCGGGGACTTCCTCCACAACCTCAAGCCCGGCGAGCGTCGACACGGTGTCATCTCCTCGGTCGTCAATTTCGGCGCCTTCGTGGACCTGGGCGGCATGGACGGACTCATCCACGTCTCCGAGCTCAGCTGGAAGCACATCGATCACCCGAGCCAGGTCGTCGCCGTCGGTGACGAAGTGGACGTCGAGGTGTTGGATGTTGACTTCTCGAAGGAGCGCATCTCCCTCTCTCTCAAGGCCACCCAGTCCGACCCATGGCAGGTCTTCGCGGACAGCCACGCGGTGGACCAGTTGGTCTACGGTCGTGTCACCAAGATGGTGCCCTTCGGAGCGTTCGTCCAAGTTGGCGAGGGCATCGAGGGACTCGTACACATCTCCGAGATGGCCGCACACCACGTCGAGTCGCCTGACCAGGTGGTCAGTGCCGGCGAAGAACTGTGGGTCAAGATCATCGAGCTCGACACCGCCCGTCGTCGGATCAGCCTTTCGATCAAGCAGGCCGCCGAGGGTGGCGAAGTGTCCGAGGAGTACCGTGAGGCCTTCGGATCACACGCGTACGACACCGAGGGTAACTACATTGGCGGCATTGAGTACGGCGAGTTCACCCCCGAGACCGAAGCGCAGGCCGCATGGGCCGAGTACGCGGGCGTCAAGACGGACGAGGACGGGTCAGACGAGGTGTCCGATCAGGCCACCTCGCCAACTGACGACGTCGAGGTTGCCGTCCACGAGGCACCAGCGGAGTAACCATTTTCAATGGCGAAACAGCCCGTTCTCGTAGCCACGCGGCCGCGAGAACGGGCTGTTTCGCTTGTTAGACGGTCCCAGCGGTCGTCCCTGGCGCGTCGAAGGTTGGTCGGTGGCGTCAGGCCCGACCGCTGGGACCGGAACCACTCGCGAGCATGGGTGGGAGGCTTCGCGTCCGGGCTCTCACCCGACGAGCTCGAATCGGGTCTATCGACGCTCTACGGACAGTGGAAAGTGGCAGGAGACCTGATGGCCGGGGGCGACCTCCTGGGGCTGTGGCTCCTGCGTCGCGCACAATTCAGCCGCGTTGGGGCAACGCGTGCGGAAGCGACATCCACTCGGGGGGTTCAAAGGACTCGGGGGCTCGCCTTCGAGCACTTGTGCGTGAATCGGCGAGTCCGGGTCGGCTTCGAGGGCTGCACCGAGAAGGAACTTGGTGTAGGGATGGGCAGGCGCCTCGTAGAGCGCATCCGCGGGCCCGATCTCACAGATCTTGCCGAGATACATCACGGCCACGCGGTCGCTCACGTTCTTGACCACGGCGAGGTCGTGAGCGATGAACAGCAGTGTGAGGCCGTACTCGGCCTTGAGATCTTCGAGCAGATTCAGGATCTGCGCCTGCACCGAGACGTCGAGCGCGGAAACCATCTCGTCACATATCAGCAACTTCGGACGCATCGCGAGCGATCGTGCAATGGAGATGCGTTGACACTGGCCGCCCGAAAACTGACGGGCGTAGCGGTTGCCGTAGACGGCGGGGTCGATACCCACCTTGCTGAGCAGGTCACTCACCAGGATGTCGCGCTCGTGGCCCTGGACGGTGTTCCAGCAGTCCAGGGGTTCGGCGACGATGTCCTTGACGCGTCGACGAGGGTTGAGCGAACTGATCGGGTCCTGGAAGATCATCTGCATTCGCGTGCGAATGTTGCGCAGCTGTCGACCACCCCGCTTCAGATCCGTGAGACTGGCGCCGTCGAGCTCGACCAATCCGCTCGACGGTTCGACAATGCGCATCAACGCCTTGCCCGTGGTCGACTTGCCACACCCTGATTCACCGACGAGTCCGAGCGTCTCACCCTCGAAGACGTCAAAACTGATACCCGCGACGGCGCTCACCGCGTGGCGCCCCTTGCCGAAGGTGACGTGGAGATCTCGGACCTTGAGCAGAGGCTTCGTTGTGTCGGTCATGACGCCGTAACTCCTCGGGTGGCGGGCAGTGGATTCCAACAGGCGAACGAATGGCCCGGCTGCGCTCCTGGCTGGAGTTCTGGGCGATCCGTGCGACACTTCTCCGTGGCGTACGCGCATCGCGGGGCGAAGCTGCAGCCGTCGGTGATCTTCAAGAGGTTCGGCGGCCGGCCGGGAATCGTTACCAGACGGGTGTGCGAGGCATTCGACACCTTGGGCGAACTCTCGAGCAGCGCCCTGGTGTAGGGCATGCGGTGATTGGCGAAGACGTCGCGGGTCGCGCCGACCTCCACGATCCGTCCGGCGTACATGACGATGATCCTCGAGGTTCGCGTCGCGACCACGCCGAGGTCGTGCGTGACCAGAACGACCGACATGTGCAGTCGCTCCTTCAGCTCGTCGAGCAGGTTGAGGATCTGAGCCTGAATCGTCACGTCGAGTCCAGTGGTCGGCTCGTCGGCCATCAGGAGCTTGGGCGAACACGCCAGAGCGATGGCGATGACGACCCGTTGGCGCATGCCTCCCGAGAGTTGACCAGGGTAGGCGTTGTAACGGTGCGCGGGCGAGGGTATGCCGACGAGCTCCAGCAGCTCAATGGCCCGGGCCTTCGCGTCCTGGCGCGACATGCCCAGGCGGACACGCAGGGTCTCGTCGATCTGCTTACCAATACGCACGACCGGATTCAGCGACGTCATGGGATCCTGGAAGACCATCGCCACTTCGGTTCCCCACAACTCACGCTTGAACCTCTCGGTGGCGTTGGCCATCTGATTCCCGTTCAGCAGGACCGAACCGGTCACGGTGACGTTGGTTCTGGGCTGAAGACCCATGATCGTGCGCGACAGGACCGTCTTGCCCGAGCCTGATTCACCGACGATGCCGATAGTTTCGTTGCCCAGCAGGTCAAAACTGACATTCGAGACAGCGGGCAGCGGTCCGCCGGCGGTCGCGAACGTGGTGGAGAGGTTGTCGACGACCAGAAGCTTCTCGGAGTTATCGCTCACAGTTTGACCTCAGTCACGTCGAAGTGGTGACGGAGGCGGTCACCTATGAAGTTGAGACAAAGCAGGAAGAGGCAGAGGGCCAGCGACGGGAAGATGACGAGCCAGGGGTTCTGCTGGAGGACAGTCCGACTCTCATTGATCATGTTGCCCCACGATGGGGTCGGAACGACCACCGACAGGCCGAGGAATGCGAGGGTTCCCTCGAGGGCAATCACCGTGGCGACACCGATGAGCAGAAACGAGATGCCGATCGGCGCGATGTTCGGGAGCAACTCCTTCATCAGGATCCGACGGTCCCTCGCACCCTGGACCTTGGCGGCGACCACGAAGTCCTTGGTCGATATCGACAGTGTCGCCGTGCGAATGACGCGGTAGACCAGAGGGACCGAGGCGAGTCCGATGACGATGATGATCTTGAAGACGGAGCGTGGCGTCCAGAACGAGAGGACCGCGATGGTCGCGATGATGGCGGGGAACGCGAGGAAGATGTACATGATGGTGGTCACGATCGTGTCGAAACGACCACGTCGGTAGGCGGCGAGCATGCCCAGCGGCGCTCCGATGCAGTAGCCGATCAACATCGAGCCGAATCCGACCGCGATTGAAACACGCGAACCGTAGACGATGCGTGCAAAGATATCGCGCCCGATGTCGTCGGTCCCGAAAAGGTGATGCAGCGACGGAGCGGCGTTGATCGTGTTGTAGTCCTGGTAGAGGGGGTTCTGAAGCGGCAGGACGTTCGCGAAGATTGCCCCGACGAAGTTCAACGCAATCCACCCGATACAGAACCAGAAGAGGAGGCCCAACGGTTCCTTCTTCTCTGGCTTCTCGACCAGCGAGACTTCTTCGGCGATAAAGATTAGATCACTCACGGCTGATCCTCGGGTCCACGATGTTGATGATGAAGTCAAAGAGGAAGTTGATGAGCACGACGCCCACCGAGACCACCAGCACAATCCCTTGCACCAGGAGGTAGTCGTCAGTATTGATCGCCGAAATCAAGGTGTAACCCAGACCCGGGATGGCGAGAAGGAACTGTACGACGAAGCCACCGGCCAGGAGGCCGCCAATGTTGACGCCAGCGGTACCAAGGAGCGCTACCGACGAAGGCCGAAAGGCGTGTCGCCACATGATGCGTCGCTGACTGATCCCCTTGGAACGGGCCATGGTGATGAATTCCTCTTGCAAGGTGGCGATGAGGTCGCTGCGCAGAACGCGGTAGTACACGACGAAACTCCCGACCGCCAGGGTGACCGCTGGCAGCGCCATGCTCTGCAGGTTCCCAATCCAGTTGCTGGCGAAGGAGACGTAGGACGACGGACCTGTGTGGGGTACTCCCAACTCGACTGAGATGAAGAGCACGAGCAGCACGATCACGATGAATGGCGGAACCGAGAGCATGGTGAAGCTTCCGGCACTGAAGATCCGGTCGAGGATTCCGTCCGGCTTGCGGGCCGAGCGCATCGCGAGGGGGATGGCGGTCGCGAACGCCAGGATCTGGCTCAGCAGGATGAGTTCGAGGTCGATCGGAAGCGCGGCACGGATTGACTGCACGACGGGGGTCCCCGTGATGAATGACGTACCGAGGTTGCCGTGCAGCACGTGGTTGATCCACACGAAGTACTGCTCGTAGATGGGTCGGTTCAGTCCGAGCAGCTTGAAGAGCTTCGCTTGGTTCTCGGGGCTCGCACCCGGCCCTTCAATGACCGCTGCAATATTGCCGGGCAGTAGATGGATCAAGAAGAAACTACCGACAGAGATGACGAAGACGATGCCAATCAACATCAGTATGCGCCGTATGACGTACCTGAGCACTCTTCCCCCTCTGAGACTTCTAAGGACACTACTCAAATCAACCGTACCCATGCATGCATTCCAATCATGCGCATGGAGCCGACACGCCACATGACTACCGTAGGGAGATGAAAAGAATCGCCATCACGGGGGGGATCGGTGCCGGCAAGACCGCTGCCACCGACTATCTCGGGAGTCGAGGTTTCTCGGTGGTGGACGCCGACGTCATCGCGCATCAGGTCACCGAGCCTGGGCGTCCGGCGTGGCAGGCCCTGCGCGACGCCTTCGGCGACGCGGTCCTGAACCCAGACTCGACGCTCAACCGGGCGTTCGTCGCTCAGATCGTCTTTCACGACCCCGCCGCCCTACGCCGCCTCAATCTGATCACGCACGGACAGATCGGTCTCGAGATGCTCCGTCAACTCGACGAGGCCTCCGGTGACGTCGTCTTCATTGCCCTGCCGCTCTTTCGTCCTGAACATCGAGATCTCATGGCTCTCGACGAGGTGTGGTCGGTGCAGGCCTCACCCGAGGTCGCCGTAGAGCGATTGGTCGTGCATCGGCATTTCAGCGAGGATGACGCCGTGGCGCGACTCGCGAACCAGATCACGAATGAGCAGCGAGCAGCAATCGTCGATCACGTCATCTGGAATGACGGATCCGTGGAGGAGTTGCACGAGAAATTGGACGAGCACCTCCGTCGACTCGGTAGCGGCCGTGGATAGGTTCCTCGTCGAATCACCGTTCAGTCCCTCGGGCGACCAGCCCACCGCGATTGAGACGCTGGCACGCGGCGTGCAGGACGGCCTTCGGTACCAGACGCTCGAGGGCATCACCGGGAGCGGCAAGACGGCGACGATCGCGTGGCTGGTCGAGCGGGTACAGCGACCAACACTGATCCTCGAGCCCAACAAGTCACTCGCGGCGCAACTCGCGTCCGAGCTCAAGGAGATGCTGCCGCAGAATCGCGTCGAGTTCTTCGTGTCGTACTACGACTACTACCAGCCCGAGGCGTACATCCCTCGCACGGACACCTTCATCGAGAAGGACAGTTCCATCAATGAGGAGATCGACCGCCTGCGCCACGCCGCCACGTCCTCGCTGCTCACCCACCGCGACACGATCGTGGTGGCGTCGGTGTCTTGTATCTACGGACTCGGCTCACCTCTCGAGTACCGAGAACGGATGCTCCAGATCGAGGTCGGCCAGAGTTTCGATCAGCGCGCGCTTCTGCGTCGTCTGGTCGAAATGCAGTACAACCGGAACGAGTTGGTCCTCGAGCGGGGGAGCTTTCGGATGAAGGGCGACACCCTGGAGGTGCAACCCGCGTACAGCAACGAGGCGATACGCGTGTCGTTCTTCGGCGATGAGGTGGAGGAGATCTCCTTCTTCAACCCCGTCACCCAGGAGCACAAGGGCCGGGTCACCGAGTTCACCCTCTTCGCCGCGTCGCATTACGCCACCAGCTCCGAGACATTGCACAGAGCGTGTCAAACGATAGAGGTGGAGCTTCAGGTCCAACTCGCGTCCTTCCAGGCTGAGGGAAAACTCCTTGAAGCGCAGCGTCTTCGATCACGGACGGAACACGATCTGGAGATGCTGGAACAGACCGGTATCTGCGCGGGTATCGAGAACTACTCCGCACACCTCGACGGCCGGAAGCCGGGTGAGCGGCCCTACACGCTGCTCGACTACTTCCCGGCGGACATGCTGGTGGTGATCGACGAGTCGCACGTCGCCGTACCCCAGGTGCGCGGTCAGTACGCAGGCGACAGGTCGCGCAAGACGACCCTCGTCGAACATGGTTTTCGTCTTCCGAGCGCCATGGACAACCGACCACTGAACTTCGATGAGTTCATGGAGCTTGTTCCCCAGATGGTCTTCGTCTCGGCCACCCCCGGACCCTACGAGATCGAGCACAGTGACCAGATCGCCGAACAGGTGATCCGTCCGACCGGCCTCCTCGATCCGGTGGTGACCGTGGTGCCGACGAAGAATCAGATTGATGATCTGCGTGGCCGACTGGACGTGACTGTCGCCCGTGGTGAACGAGTGCTCATCACGACGCTGACCAAACGCATGGCGGAGGACCTGACCACGTTCTTGACCAAGGCCGGCTACAAGGTCCAGTACCTGCACAGCGACATCGACACGATCCAGAGGATCGAGATCCTGCGATCGCTGCGTCTGGGCGAGTTCGACATCCTGGTGGGCATCAATCTGCTGCGCGAGGGCCTCGACCTCCCGGAGGTGTCGCTCGTGGCCATCCTTGATGCTGACAAGGAAGGCTTCCTCCGCTCGCGCAGCGCGCTCATTCAGACGATCGGCCGGGCGGCACGCAACTCCAACGGCGAGGCGATCCTCTACGCTGATCGCATCACCGATTCGATGCGCGAGGCGATCTCACTCACCGAACGTCGTCGACTGCTGCAGGCGGCCTACAACGGGGAGCACGGAATAGTGCCCCAGACGGTGATGAAGAACGTCGCCGACATCCTCGGGCGACTTCGCAGCGAGTCGATGCCCGAGCCGGTCAACAAGTCCCACGGCATCTCGTCGCTCGAGGGTTCCCTGCCCGACGACCTCAACATCGAGATCGCCCGAGTCGAGAAGGCGATGCTCGCCGCTGCCTCCGAATTGCGCTTCGAAGAGGCCGCCGCGCTGCGCGATTACCTGCACACGTTGCAGCGCCAGGGGCTTGATTCAGTCATCGACGGATTGGCCACGGATCGTTAGCCGGTAGATTCACCCTTATGTCGAAGACCATTCGTGTGCAGGGGGCGCGCGTCCATAACCTCAAGGACCTCTCGGTCGAGATTCCCCGCGACCAACTGGTGGTGTTCACCGGACTCTCGGGCTCGGGCAAGTCGTCACTGGCGTTTGACACCATCTACGCCGAAGGTCAGCGTCGATACGTCGAAAGCCTCTCGGCCTACGCCCGCCAGTTCCTTGGTCAGATGGATAAGCCCGACGTCGAGTCCATCGAGGGGCTGTCACCGGCCATTTCCATCGATCAGAAGACCGCGTCGCGAAATCCGCGATCCACCGTCGGCACGATCACCGAGATCCACGACCACCTGCGTCTCCTGTTCGCTCGGATCGGTGTTCCCCATTGTCACGTCTGCGGACGACTGGTGACCCGACAGACTCCCCAGCAGATCGTCGATCAGGTGCTCGAACGCGAGGATGGCGCTCGTTTCCTGGTTCTCGCCACGGTGGTCGAAGGGCGTAAGGGTGAGTACAGCACCCTTCTGGGCGAATTGGCGGCCCAAGGCTTCTCGCGCGTTCGTGTCGACGGGGTGGTGATGGAACTCGCGGACCGTGATGACGTGGACCTGGCTCGATACGAACAGCACACCATCGATGTGGTCCTCGACCGTCTCAGCGTCAAGGCCAGCAGTCGTCAGCGGCTGACCGAATCGGTCGAGGCTGCGCTGAAACTGACCAAGGGCCTCGTCTCGTTCCTCTTCCTCGACGACGACGAACTGGTGCGGTTCTCGGAGAAGATGGCCTGCAGTCACTGCTCCATCAGCTTCACCGAGCTCGCTCCGAGGGACTTCTCCTTCAACTCTCCCTACGGCGCTTGTCCGGTCTGCACCGGACTGGGCACGCGATTCGAGGTTGACCCCGATCTGGTCGTACCCGACGGCGAACTCTCACTCGCCGATGGCGCGCTGGCGCCGTGGGCCGGACAGCGTTTCAAGTACTTCGAACGGTTGATCGCCGGTATCGCTGCGATGGGCGAGTTCGACGTCAAGACTCCTTGGAAGAAACTTCGGGCCAAGGACCGTAAGCTCGTCCTGTTCGGGGTCGACCGCAAGTCGGTCCCGGTGAAGTATCGCAACCGCTACGGCAAGGTCCGGACGTACGACACGACCTACAACGGGATCGTTGACTGGCTCGAACGCAAGCGTAACGAAGCCGACGGTGACTGGTCGCGCGAGCAGGCCGAGCAGTACATGCGCGAGGTCGAGTGCACCACGTGCGAGGGCCAGCGGCTGAAGCCCGAGGTGTTGGCGGTGAGGATCCACGGCAAGAACATCGCCGAGGTCAACGCCATGACCATCGATGAGGCGATCGACTTCTTCAAGAATCTGAAACTCACGAAACGTGAAGCGACCATCGCGCGCCAAGTCGTCAAGGAGATTCTCGCTCGACTGACGTTCCTCATGGACGTCGGCCTCGACTATCTGACGTTGAGCCGGGCCTCGGCGACGTTGTCAGGCGGCGAGGCGCAGCGAATCCGTCTCGCGAGCCAGATAGGCAGTTACCTGGTGGGGGTGCTCTACGTTCTCGACGAGCCATCAATCGGCTTGCACCAACGTGACAATCGTCGACTGATCGCCACGTTGGAGCGTCTACGCGACCTCGGTAATTCCGTCATCGTCGTCGAGCACGACGAGGAGACGATCCGCATGGCCGACTTCATCGTCGACATTGGACCGGGGGCCGGCGAATTCGGTGGGGAGGTGGTGCATGCGGGGAGTTACAAGGACCTGCTGAAGAACACGACGTCCTTGACCGGTCAGTACCTTTCGGGCGCGCGTCGTGTCGAGGTGCCGGCGCAGCGACGAACGGGCGACGGCAAGCGCGTCACCATCAAGGGTGCGCGAGCGAACAACCTTCAAGATGTGTCGGTAGCCATTCCTCTCGGCACCTTCGTCGCCGTCACCGGGGTCTCGGGCTCGGGCAAGTCCACCCTCATCAACTCGATTCTGCTCAGTTCGCTCGAGCGCCAGATCAACCGCGCCAAGACCACCGTCGCCGAGCACGACACCATCCTCGGAGTCCAGAACATCGACAAGGTGGTCGCGGTGGACCAGCAGCCGATCGGACGCACCCCGAGGTCGAACCCCGCCACCTATACCGGGGTGTTCGACAAGATACGCAAGCTGTTCGCCGAGACCCAGGAGTCGAAGGTTCGCGGTTACCAGCAGGGGCGCTTCTCCTTCAACGTGAAGGGAGGGCGTTGCGAGGTCTGCGCGGGTGACGGGACGATCAAGATCGAGATGCACTTCCTGCCCGACGTCTACGTGAACTGCGAAACCTGCGACGGTGCGCGCTACAACCGTGAGACGCTGGAGATCAAGTACCGTGGCAAGTCGATCAGCGACGTGCTCAACATGCCGATCGCGCAGGCGTTGGAGTTCTTCGAGCGACAACCCGCCATCTTGCGCACCATTCAGAGTCTTTTCGACGTGGGCCTCGGCTACGTGCGACTCGGTCAGCCGGCACCGACGCTCTCGGGCGGCGAGGCACAGAGGGTGAAGTTGGCCACCGAACTCGCCCGACGCCCGACCGGCCACACGTTCTACGTGCTCGACGAGCCGACGACCGGGCTGCATTTCGAGGACGTCAATCGATTGCTGCACGTGCTGCATCGCCTCGTCGATCAGGGCAATACGGTCCTCGTCATCGAGCACAACCTTGACGTGGTGAAGACCGCTGACTGGGTGATCGACCTCGGACCCGAGGGAGGGCGACGCGGCGGTTTGATCGTGGGCGAGGGCACGCCGGAAGAGATCGCCCTGATGGAGACCGCGACGGGAACGGTGTTGCGCGAAGTGCTGGCGGCTCACGGCGGCTCGTAGTGTTCACCAAACCCTCGGGCATACCTCGCGAAAGTGGCTGCTACCTGTTTCGCGATGATCGCGACACGGTCATCTACGTCGGCAAGGCCCTCTCGCTCCAGCAGCGCCTGTCCAGCTACTTCCAGCGCAGCGAGGGGCTCACGTTCAAGACCCAGGCCTTGATGGAGGAGGCGGCGTCGGTGGAATGGATCGTGACGCCGAGCGAGGTTGACGCGCTGATCCTGGAGAACGAGTTGATCAAACAGAATCAGCCTCGTTACAACATGCGCCTGAAGGACGACAAGAGCTTCCCCTACGTCGCGATCGACACCCGCGTGGACTTCCCGGCTCCGTACGTCACCAGGAGCAAGCACGTGAAAGGGGTCAGGTACTTCGGACCGTTCGTCGACGTGCGGGCGCTACGCGTCACCATCGACGAGCTGCTGCAGGCCTTTCCGCTGCGTTCGTGTACGAAGCACAAGTTCAATTACCAGCAACGCATCGGGCGCCCCTGCCTGCTCTACGACATCGGCAAGTGCGCCGGACCGTGCGTGAAGGCGATCGACAAGGAGGGTTACGGTGCCCTGGTTCAGGCGTGGGCGCGATTCTTCGAGGGCGACGTCCGCCAGCTTCGCTCGCTGCTCCAGGCACAGATGACCGCTGCGTCGCATAACGAGCACTACGAGGCTGCGGCGAAGGCGCGTGACGGTCTGGCGGCGCTGGAGCGGGCGGCGAGCAACCAAAGCGTCGTGCTGGACGACCATTCCAACCTGGACGTCATCGCCGTGGACACCGACGGCGGACGGGCCGCAGTGGTGCGCTTTCGAGTCCGCCATGGTCGCATCATCGGTCGCATCGTGCATCTGATCGACCGGTCGATGGACGAGACTGACACGGAGATCGTCGAGGGGGTGCTGCCTGACCTCTATGTCGATTCGAACGATGTGCCCCCCGTCGTCGTGGTCGCGAGCGCCGACTCGGCGTCGAGCCTGCTGCGGGCATTCCTCAGTGAACTCCGAGGGCGCAGTGTGGAGGTCGTCGCGCCTCAGCGGGGCCGACGACGCAAGGTGCTCGAACTCGCGATCAATGACGCCCGAGCGGTGATCGGCCGGGACTCGCTGCGACGCCAGAGTGATCACAACGTACGCTCGCGAGCGCTGCAGGAGCTTGGCGAAGCCCTCGGCCTCGAGCGTCCGCCGTATCGGATCGAGTGCTTCGACATGAGCCACCTCCAGGGCACCAACTACGTCGGTTCGATGGTGGTGTTCGAGGACGGTATCGCGCAGAAGGCCGAGTACCGCCACTTCAACGTGAAGGAGGTCCTCGGTAACGATGACGTGGGTGCGATGCGCGAGGTCGTGCGCCGACGTCTGGGTCACTGGCCCGAGTCCCAGCGGGCGTCGAAATTCCGGCGCCCCGACCTCATCATCATCGACGGTGGACTTCCCCAGCTGCACGCGGCCGAGAAGGCCGCGACAGACCTGGGGCTCGACGGCGTGCAGTTCGTCGCTCTCGCGAAGAGGGAGGAACTCCTCTATCGACCGGGCTCCTCGACGCCCATCGCACTCGAACGAGGCTCGGAGAGCCTGTACCTGGTGCAGCGGATTAGGGATGAGGCCCATCGTTTCGCCATCACGTTCCACCGGTCCAAGCGGGCAAAATCTATGGTCGCCACGTCGCTCCAGGGCATCGAGGGACTCGGCCCCGTCCGCCGGGACCGCCTGATGATCCAGTTCGGCTCGCTGGACGCTCTTCGTCGCGCAACCCTGGGTGAACTGGAGTCGATCACGTGGTTGCCCGATGACGTGGCACGGAACATCTACGATCATCTACAGGCGCCGAGTGAGCCCAGACCGACCAAGGGAGGAGTGCGCGATGAGTGAGGTCCTCCTCGTGACCGGGATGTCGGGTGCCGGACGCTCGACGGTCTCGGCGGCACTTGAGGACCTCGGATGGTTCGTCATTGACAACCTGCCCCTCGAACTCATCGTGCGCGTCGGTGAGCTCGCCGCGGCTGGCTCCCTCGACTACGCCGGTGTCGCCTTCATCGTCGGACGATCCGGCCGCGTGCAGCCTGACGCCCTCCTGGCGGTCGAGAAGGAACTCCAGCAGAAGCACGAACGGGCCAAGATCCTCTTCCTCGACGCGCCCGACGACGTGCTCATCCATCGGTTCGAGGCGAATCGCCGGCGCCATCCCTTCCCGGCGCCGTCGTTAGCCGATTCGATCGCGGGAGAAAGGGCCTCGCTACAGTCGATCCACGACGCCGCGGACCTCGTGATCGACACCGGTTCGACCAATACCAATCAATTGCGGACCCGAATAGTCGAGATCTTCAACGCTGACGCGGGCACGGAATCGCTTCGCGTGTCGCTGGTCTCCTTCGGCTACTCCAACGGGATTCCGCGCGATGTGGACCTGGTCTTCGATTGTCGGTTCCTGCCCAATCCCCATTGGATCGACGAACTGCGCCCGCTCTCGGGGCTGGATGAGGCCGTGTCGAGCTACGTGTTGAGCCAGGAACCGGCGCAGCACTTCTTGCACGACGTGGTCCAACTGCTCGAGTGGCAGATCCCGGAGTTCGCGAAGGAGGGCAAGTCCTACCTCTCGATCGCCATTGGCTGCACGGGGGGTCGACACCGGTCGGTGGCGATCGCCGAGGAGATCCGTCGACGGTTGCACATCAAGAACGCCGTCTTCCACCGCGATATTGCTCGATGAAGGTGCTCGCGGTTGGGGGAGGGCACGGTACGGCAGTGTCACTCAGGGCACTGCGGACTATCTCGGATGACGTGACCGGCGTCGTGTCGGTCGCCGACGATGGCGGATCCACCGGACGACTTCGCGCCATGCTCAACGTTGCCGCGGTCGGTGATCTACGCAAATGCCTGAGTGCGTTGGCCGATCCCGCCAACCCTCTGGCGGCCTCGTTCGAGCATCGTTTCAGCGTCGGTGAATTGGACGGCCACGCCGTGGGCAACCTCCTGCTGGTCGGTCTCATCGACGCGACCGGGAATCTGGAAGAGTCCGTGTGCGCCGTGGCCCAGGTCATGGGCGTGACAGGAACGATCATCCCAGCGAGTTCCGAGGGCGTCGTGCTGGTCGCCAGTACCGAAGAGGGACCCACCCGCGGCCAGACCGTGGTGGCCCAGTCGTCGTCGATACGCAATCTGAGTGTGGAACCGCGAAACGCCGCGGCACCGACCGCGGCGGTCGAGTCCATCGAGAACGCCGAGTTGATCCTCATCGGGCCCGGTTCGCTCTTCACGAGCGTCCTCGCCGCGTGCGTGGTACCGGGTATCGCTCAGGCGCTGGCGGGCACCAAGGCGCGCAAGATCTACGTTGCCAATCTGCGCGCCGAGGTTCCCGAGACCAGCGGCTTTTCGCTGCAGGATCACGTTGATGCATTGGTGCGCCACGCGATTCGACCCGACGTGGTACTGGTCGACGAGGGCTCGATCTTCGCTGGACAGCACTGCACGGTGCCGACGATCGTCGCGGAGATATCGGCGAAGAGTGGCATGGTCCACGATGTGCAAAAATTGGCACACGCGGTGCTTGCTGCTTCGTAAGTGCTGATCAACGAGAGATGAGGAGACGTCCGTGGTTACACGTGTCGCTATTAATGGGTTTGGACGAATCGGCCGTGGCTTCCTGCGGGCATCCCTCAACAATCCGGCGATCGAGGTGGTCGCGGTCAACGACCTGACGTCGCCGGCGACGAACGCCCACCTCCTGAAGTACGACTCGACGCAGGGTCGACTGGACGTGCCGGTGTCGGTGACCGATGACGGCATCAAGGTCGGCGATCGAACCATCAAGGTCCTCGCCGTGCGAAATCCGCTCGAGCTTCCGTGGGCTGAACTCAACATCGATGTCGTCATCGAATCGACCGGCATCTTCACGACTCGCGACGCCGCGGCCCAGCACCTCGCCGCCGGCGCCAAGAAGGTCATCATCTCGGCGCCGGCGACCGACGTCGACGCCACATTCGTCTACGGGGTCAACCACGACACCTACGACGCCGCGTTGCATCACGTCGTGAGCAACGCCTCGTGCACGACGAACTGCTTCGTGCCGATGGTCAAGGTGCTCGACGACGCCTTCGGGGTCGAGGCCGGTCTCATGACCACAGTTCACGCGTACACCAACGACCAGAACCTGCTGGACCTCCCGCACAAGGACTTGCGCCGCGCACGCGCTGCGGCGGTCAACATCGTGCCCTCGTCGACGGGCGCCGCGCGAGCGACGAGTCTGGTCCTCGAAGCCATGAAGGGTCGACTCGACGGCACCTCACTGCGAGTTCCGATTCCCGACGGCAGCATCACGGACTTCACCGCGATCGTGCGTTCAACGACCGTCGACGAGATCAACGCTGCCTTCAAGTCTGCGGCCGAGGGGGCACTGAAGGGCGTGCTCGTCTACACCGAGGACCCTATTGTGTCGTCGGACATAGTCGGCGCGCCCGCTTCGTGCACCTTCGACTCGAAGATGACGATGGTACAGCGCATCGACGACGAGAAGAGCCTGGTGAAGATCTTCGGATGGTACGACAACGAGTGGGGCTACTCGAACCGTCTCGTGGACCTCACCAGCTACGTCGGCCAGTAGCTAATGGCGCACCCCCTCCTGTCCTACGAGCGTTGGGGGAGTCTGATCGGCAAGCGTGTGCTTGTCCGTGTGGACTTCAACACGCCCGTGGCTCAAATCGATGGTCGTCTGCAGGTCACCGACGACTTCCGGATCCGCGCGACGCTTCCGCTGTTCAAGGATCTGCTCGCGCGTGGTGCCTCGGTGGTCGCGTGCACGCACTTCGGCCGGCCAAAGGGTCAGATTGTCGAGGAGTACAGCGTGGCGCCCGTTCGCGAGCGCTTGGCGCAACTGTGCCCGGAGGTCGAGCTACTCGAGAACCTCAGGTTCAATCCGGGAGAGGAGAGCAACGACCGCGCCTTCGGTGAATCGCTCGTGGCGGGTTTCGACTATTACATCAACGAGGCCTTCAGTGCTTCGCACCGGGCCCACGCATCGATCATGATCCCACCGCAGCTGATTCCGAGCGCCGCGGGTCCGAATCTGCAGCGCGAGGTCGCCATGATTCAAGAGCTCCTCGAGGAGCCCGTTCGCCCGTTCGTCGCCATCGTCGGCGGGGCCAAGGTCAAGGACAAGCTCGGTATCGTCAAGGTTCTCGCCGAGCGGGCGGACACCGTCATCGTGGGTGGCGGGATGGCGTTCACGTTCGAAGTGTCCCAGGGCCGCACGATCGGTTCGTCGCTTTTCGACGGTTCGTACCTCGAGGAATGCTCCGCACTGCTGGCCCAAGGCAAGGTGATGATCCCGGAGGATTCGCGGGGACTGAAGGACGGCGCCGGTTTCGGGCCGGATGGCGGCGATGACGAGGTACTTGACTTCGGCGCGAACATCCCCGACGGCTTCGTCGGCCTCGATATCGGGCCTCGAGCACGGGAGTCGTTCACCACGGTCATTGCGGGAGCGAAGACAATCCTCTGGAACGGCCCGATGGGTGTGTTCGAGGATCCGCGATTGAGTGAGGGGACCGAGGCGATCGCGCGCGCCGTCGCCGCGTCGAACGCGGTGTCGGTGGTTGGAGGTGGTGACTCGGTCGCCGCGTTGCAGTCCTTCGGACTGGAGAATGACGTCACCTTCGTGTCGACCGGCGGTGGCGCCTCCCTTGAGCTCGTCGAGCTCGGCGATCTTCCCGGCCTTCGGGCCCTTCGTGAAAGCCCGTACAACTGAATGAAGGCAAATAACGTCCTCGTCATCGGGAACTGGAAGATGAACCTCGACTACGTCGAGGCGGTGCACCTGGGTCAGCAACTCGGTGTGCTGTTGAAGAACAAGCCCGTCGAGCACACCGACATCGTCGTGGTCCCGCCCTTCGTGGACATCCGTAGCGTCACCTCCATCGTCGAGTCCGAGCGGATACCGATGGACGTCGGCGCCCAGCACGTCAGCGCCTTTGACAACGGCGCACACACCGGTGAGGTCAGCGTCGCAATGCTGAAACGGTTGAACGTGCAGTGGGTGCTGGTGGGGCACTCCGAGCGACGTGCGATGTACGAGATGACGGACGAGGTTGTCCTCGCGACGTTGCACGCGGTGGTCAAGGGTGGCGTCAAGGTTGTGCTCTGCGTTGGCGAGGACCTGAGCGTGCGCGAGGACAACGGTCACGAGGCCTTCGTCACCTCACAACTCGAAAGTGCCCTCGGCCAGTTGGACGAGAGGTACCGTGAGTTGGTCACCGTGGCCTATGAGCCGATCTGGGCGATCGGGACGGGCCTAACGGCGTCAACCGACCAGGTGGGCGAGATGACACGTCATATTCGAAGGGTCCTGACCACACTGTCGCTCGGCGACGCCCGGGTACTCTACGGGGGGTCAGTCAATGCGGACAACGCTTCCTCCTTGATCAACGAGAGCGACGTGGACGGCTTTCTCGTCGGTGGGGCCAGTCTCAAGGCGGAATCGTTCATGTCGATCATCCAGTCCTGTGACGAATGCTACGATGGCAAGCGCTAATCGGAGGTTTTGATGTTCACCTGGACATTCGTAGTTATCGAGGCGATTTCTGCCGTTGCACTCATCTTCCTGGTGCTCTTGCACTCGGGGCGTGGCGGCGGCATTTCTGACCTCATGGGTGGCAGCGTGGGCGCGATGGCATCCGGTTCGACGGTTGTCGAGCGCAATCTTGACCGAATCACGATCGCCGTGGCGCTGGTCTTCACCTTCGCGACGCTCACGCTCGACCTGCGTTTGCAGTAACGACGATGATCCCACGCGGATCGACCCTTCGCGTCTTGTGCACGGCCGCGGTCCTGGCGGTCGCCCTGATCGCGACGACGGGTGCTCCGGTCCCGGCGACGGCCACCACCACGCCATCGACGCTGAACCTGTCCGTACCGGGACCGCTGAACGGCTGCACCGTACTCGACCCGGGCGCCACTCCAACCACCGGCGCAATCCTGGACCTACTGCGCCCGTCGGCTTTCCTCACGAGTCCGACTGGGAACCTCTTTGGCGAAGGGGGGAGTCTCGCGTCCGCGGAGCTGGTGTCGTTGAAGCCCGAGACCGTCGTCTACACCATCGCCCCTCGACAGCACTGGAGTAATGGTGATGTATTCGACGGTGTCGACCTGGTCGCATGGTGGTTGAAGGCCAAGAACCTCGCGAGTGTGCAAAGCGACGGATACCGGGCCATCAAATCGCTGTCCGAGTCAAACAACGGGCTGACCGTGACCGCCACCTTCTCGACGAACTACGCCGAATGGAACCTGCTGTTTCGCGACGTGGAGGACGTCGGCGCGTCGCCAGGATGCTCGTGGTCGGCCTTCAACCACCGCCCGACCCTGGGTCCGTACAAGCTCGTATCGGCGGGACCGCACCAGATCGTGCTCGTCAAGAACAGCGGTTGGACCTTGAACCCGAGTCGTTTCTCGCGCGTCGTGATCTCGGACACCGGTGCTTTCCCCTCCAGCCCCAGCGCGTTCTTCGTGGGCTACTCCACCGAGGTGAACCGGACCACCGTTGAAGCGCTCAGTGGCCACCCGTCGGTCTTGGGTCACATCGGCAACTACAGCGATATCGAGCAGCTCCGGTTCGCTCCCGATCGACCGCTCACGAGATCATTGCTGATCCGCGAAGGACTGAGTTGGTCGATCAACCGCCAGGCACTGATCAATCAAGTCTTTGGCTCGGTGACCTTCTCGCCCTCGGTCGCGAGCTCAGTCCTGTACTCGCAGGGCCAGGGTCCGTATCCGGGGGGCAGCGGAAACGGACCTACGGCGCAGTCGACCACCACCACCATCTCGACCAAGCCCGCGGTGGGGGCCGTAGCTGACTGCGCGACCTGTGCCCTCTCGGCGTTCACGAAGGCCGGCTACCGACTTCTCGCGGGTGGATGGACCACGGCAAATGGCCAACTCCTGACCGTCCACCTCGCGGTGGGGCCCTCCGCGATGGATCGCGCGACGGCACAGATCCTGGTCGCCCAGTGGCGACAACGGGGGATTCGCGTCGTACGGATGAACGTCGCTTCTGATCAGGCGGCGGCGCTTGCGGCGGCCAATGATGCGGTGGACGTTGCCCTCTTCTTGCGACCAACGACGACGACTGCGGCGTACAGCGCCCGTTCGTGGAGCGGCCCGGCGTATCGCGATGCCTATCCCAGTGGCGTCGACTCCAAAGCGATCGACAAGTTCTACAAGGAGGGTGTTCAGAACTTCAACCCGGTCTCGGCATCGGTGACGTGGCTGAACCTCGATGCTCTGGTGATGAGCGACTTCTTGGCGCGGCCGCTCTTCACGGAACCATCATTGATTGAATGGTCCAACACCATTCTGAACACCTACTCAAGCATTTCCGTGCCCGGTCTGGTCGATCAGGTTCCCGTGTGGCTCACGTCGAAAGGTTCGCCGAAGGGGAGTTGAACATCGTAGTCACCCAGACGGGCTAAACTATTGGTCCGCGTCGAAGTGGCGGAATAGGCAGACGCGCCAGCTTGAGGGGCTGGTGCCCTTAGGGGCGTGCGGGTTCAAGTCCCGCCTTCGACACCATCCAGTGGGAGAGTTCCCACTACTTCGAGTATTTGACCCGATCGACCGCCGGAAGGCTGTCGGCGTATCGCGGATATTCTCATGGCCGGACTTCTAGGGTCTGCATCTGCTCTCCTCGTGTCCCCGGGTCTCCTCTGAACGGTGACTTCGGCGAGTGTGCCGAGCGCTGATCGGGCAACGGCTCTCGCTTGACATCTCTCCTGCCTCCATCCAGCCGGATGTGGCTTCCATCACCTCCCAGGCCGCCTCCGCACCGACCGTCTGCCGGTTGTTTCAGCCTGGCCGATCATGGGAGTCGATATGGATGCCTCTGACGTGGTTCGGTCGGCCCGCGTGTGCATCTGGGGGATCGACATAGGGGATTGAACACGACGCTGCGATGGAGAGTCGTCCGCGCGACCAGGTCAGCCGTGATGTCCCTGGTCAACACCGACTCGTAGTCTCTCGAACGTTGGGTGAAGGGAGGGGCCGTTCCCCATTGGGGGCGAACGATGACGTATGTGGTCGTGAACGACGTACGTCATTTCTGTACTGGAAATTGGGTTACCATCGGGTAGGCCATGCAAATCTGACTTACAAAGTGTTTGGCCGTCGCAATCGATGGAGCCTGGGTGAGAAACTCTTTTAAGGAGCAGCCTTCGAAAGGCTCGTCGCCGCTGGTTTGTTCGGTTCGCACACATGCTCGGGACCACAAGGCAGCACTCCTTCGCCGTGGTCTTCGCCTGGTACTGGGTTTCGCAATGGTGCTCATCTCGATCGCGCTCCCGGCGATCCCCGCGTTGGCCGCCACAGCCCGCCCCTCGTTTGGAACCGTAACGGCCACCACCACCTACTCGACCGCTTCGTTTTCGGTGACGGTGACCGACAACTCATCGACCGCGCTGACCTTCCCGGGCTTCTGCTACTCCACCGCCGTGTTCAAGAGCACGACGTCGGGAGGCTGCACGTCGAGCACCACGCCAGCCACGGCCGTGTTGTATGTGTTATCTAGTCCCACCACGTCCATCGCGGGCAATGGCAGTGGTGTCCTCACCGCCTCCGTGACCGGACTGGTGCCCGGTACGACGTACTACGTCAAGGCGAGGGCCATCTACACCAGCACGTCGTCGTACTCGTTCAGCAGCGGCACGGGTACCGCATTCACAATCCCGGTTGACCCGGATCATCGCCACTGCTGCTGGGAGCCTTAGCGCGACGGCCGCATCGCTAGGCGCGACGATCAATACTGGTGGCGCCGCCCAAAGTATTGAGTTCTGTTACTCCACCTCTTCGGCTCTCGTCAACTGTGCCGACGGCGGCGGTCCCACCGTCCACACGACTACCGCGGTCGCCTACACCACGTCGGTGGCCACTCCCATCACCGCCGCGGTCACCGGGCTCAGTGCGACCACCACGTACTACTACGAGGCCTACGACGTCACGGCGGGCGCCTACAGCGTCGCCACCCCGAGTTTTTCCACCACCGCGTCAGGCGAGCTGCTCGCCACTGCGCCCGCCACCGCGACAACCGCGACGACCGCGACGCTGAACGGCACCGTCAACGCCAATGGCGGCGGTTCTGCAACGGCCGCCTTCTGCTTTTCCGCATCGTCCACCCTCGCCAGCTGCGCCGTCACCTCCACCACGGGTGCGGTGAGCGCCACGGGCCCGGGCACCTGCGTCGTCAACCTCAACCAGGCCGGCGACGCCAGTTACGCGTCCGCCGCCCAGGTCCAGGTCACCGCGACCTTCACGGCCGCCGCCCAGACCATCAGCGCCCCGAGCGGTCCGAGCGGTCCCTGGTCGGGATCGCTCTCGGTCGCTGCGAGCGCGAGCTCGGAACTGAGCGTGACCTACTCGATCGACGCCGCTGACAGCACGGCGTCGGGCTGCGTGGTGAACCCCACCACGGGTGCGGTGAGCGCCACGGGCCCGGGCACCTGCGTCGTCAACCTCAACCAGGCCGGCGACGCCAGTTACGCGTCCGCCGCCCAGGTCCAGGTCACCGCGACCTTCACGGCCGTCCAGATCGCGTCGATTGTTCTGAGTAGCCAGACCCTGAGATTTGCCTCGACCCCTCCCGGTTCACCCGTTCCCGGTGGTGCGTACACGCCGGTGGTCATTGCTGGTGGCTCAACGCCACCCGTGGTCCTGTCAGCTGGTCCGTCGTCGGTATGTGTGATTGTCAACGACGTCGTGACCTTTATTGGCGCTGGGGAGTGCACCATCACGGCGAACCAGGCGGGTGATGCCAGTTACCTGGGCGCTAACCCAGTCAGCCAGACCATTGACGTCGGGCCGAGTTCTACGCCACCGAGCCCGCCGCTGAGCGTGATTACCACACCGGCGATTTCAGGTACTTCGGCTGTTGTGACGTGGGTGGCGCCCGCCTCAAACGGGGGTAGTCCGATAACGAGATACACGGTCGTGGTCGAGCCCGGTGGACATGGTTGCACCACGCAGGGAGTGACGCAGTGCGTCATAACCGGCTTGACTCCTGGGGTTACCTACACGATCATGGTGTCGGCCTCGAACGCGAAGGGTGTATCGAACCAGGCGTTTACCATCGAAGTGTCCCTTGTGCCGTATCTGAATGACTCGTCTGTCTTGACGACTCGAATGAAGCGTCAGTTGGATAACGTGGCGTTGACCATTGGAAAGACCTCGTACCGCGTAGTGACCCTGATCGGGTACGCCAGTTCCACCAGCACGCCGGCTCACAACAGCGTCCTCGGTTCCGAGCGTGCACAAGGTGCAGCCAAGTATCTGCTGGGGCGTTTGAGGGCGCTTGGCTTGAATGGGACGCGAATGAGGGTTGTTACCGCGGGCGCCACCCACTTTGCAGTGAGGGACACAACCGCTCCCGCGAACCGTCGCACCGTTGTGATTCTGAGTTGATGCTACGTCCGCTGTTTCACGACCACTCGGATTGAGTCGTGGACCGGAGGACGTGACTTTGTCGGAAGAATCACGGCCTCGTGTGTCGCGCCCGCGATCGTGACACGTTGGCGACTGGTGAGATAATCCAACAAGGAGATGCCTCGGTGGCCGAGCGCCACACCGGACGCCTTTCTAGCGTGCATGGCGTGCATCAAGCCATTGACGCGAAATTGACGCTGAACCTTTGCCGAGACGACGGCGGCAGACCACTTTGACGGGCGAGAGCCATGGGAGTCCGGCGCAACCTTCACATGATGCACCGGACAGAGGCGTGCCCACTACGGAGTGGCTCAGTGCTCGAGTACCAAAGAGCGAAATCGGGTGCGCGCGACGGCAACGACATACTTCCGGGGCAGTCAACCCAGGGTCTCCAAGGGACGGAGAGGTAGAGTCACTTACGTCGGAGAGATGTTCTCGCCGATGGCGATTGGACAGGAGGCTAGTGCAGTGTCGGAATCGCAGGTGCAGTCGCGCGAGTTGCCCGAGACGGACGCCTGAGCACCGGTGGCATCGATTTCGACAATCGGCCGGAGGCTCCTCGCCATGGTACTCAGTTGGGTGTGCGTTGGGCTCATCCTCGTAGGGTCGATCTTGCTGACCACCGACAGACTCATTGGAACACCTCAGCGTTTCGGCGCGACTGTTGTCGCCACGGTCTTGACACCTGGAGTTGAGCGCGCACTGGCAGCGTCGGCGGTGGATGAGGTGGCGGCGAACTCCACAGGAGCGATTCGCCAAGTGGTCGTGCAACAACGTGGTGTCTTGGAAGCGGCGTTTGTGCGTACTCTGAACAGCGAGAGGGTGCGAGGCCAAGCTCTGGCGGTTGCCACGCGGTTGTATCAGGTGGCGTCCAGTGGAAGCACTCAGTCGGTCAATCTCCGGCCCCTCATCGTGCAGTTCACAGCGGCGCTGCATCAGGTGGTACCTCGGGTGCCCGCGATACCCTCGGGGCTGCAACCGCAGATTGAAGTGAGGGCGAAAGGTCTCAAGAGCGTCGGGAGTATCTCGAAGTCAATCGGCACACTCGCGTGGCTCGGTCTCATCGCGGGCCTTCTTGGGGGAGTGCTCATTGCGCGATTCCTGATTCGCGGCCACCGCAAGCAACTATGGTCCGTTGGCGCCATCATTGGCGAGCCGGCCGTTGGTCTTCTGGTCATTGCCGAATTTGGCCGTCACGCCACCGCGGCGATCCACCTAGGCAGCAACACCGGTCGGCTTCTCATCGGCAGCCTCGTGACGCGAATCGCCGGAGCGCTCGTTGGCGTGGCGCTCATGCTGCTCGCTCTGGATCTGGTGGTTCTCATTTGCTGGCAGTCACTGTCGGTGTTTCGTCGGCGCAGTGGATCAGTACAGACCGCTGCGTAACGTGTGGAGGGACCGAGGACTCAAAGTTCTCATCCTGGCCGAAGTGTCAGTACCAGAGCGGCGTTTCACTCTCTGGTCGTGAAGTTCCCACTCGAGCGGCGGGAATACGTGAGTGGTGGGCGAATCGTGGCGGAGCACCGGAGCTCGTGATGCACGAGGCCAGGTGCTTGGCGGTCAAGCGTTGGTTGAGGGCTCCTGTCACAAATTCCGTCGACCCGGAGTCTGTGCATCGGACTCTGGGCGTTGTCGCCGGTACGAAGTGATCGGGTAGCAAGCTCAACGCAGAACCCATACACAGAAGGGTCTGAAATCGGCAAAGTCGCTGGTTTCAGAGCCCTGAGCCTTGATTTGCTATTGGATGGTGCGCCGGTCAAAATGGCGCCTCCGTGACGAGGTGCCACGACCGATATCGACTGAGCATCCACGTCCTTGACAGATGGCGCGCATGCCATTATTCTCGCTTCTAGTCATACTTCTGAAGCCGAATCAAGTCGTGTTTCGAGATTGGAGTCCGGTGGCTCTTAGTGTCGGAACCGAAGAAGAGTATGAAGCCTCCGTCCTGAGCGTTGAGGTTGCAGCGACCGATCTGGTTGCCACTTCGTCGATTGGGTTCATCCTGTATGGCAGCGATGGTCTGATTGTGGAGTTGAATGACGCAGCGGCGACGTTCTTCAATGTTGATTCCTCGGCTCTGAGCGGGGCGGTCATACGCGACATACCCAGCGTTCGCGTCTGCCGGCCTGATGGATCGGTCTTCCAAACGGAGGACTATCCGGTGGTGGTGTCGCTGCGTGAGCGGCGCCCGGTGAAGGATGTCATCTGCGGCCTCGACGTGCGTGGGCTCCCGGTTCGATGGGCCAAGGTTTCTACCAACCTGATTGAGCGAGGCGGTGAAGTTCAAGGCGTGATTTCCACCTGGGTTGACTGCACCTCTCAAGTTGAGTTGAGCCGCGTCCTTGCGTTGGGTGATGAGTTTCTGACAGTCATCGAGTCCGTGGATACGCCGGAATCGATCTACCAAACCCTTTGTGATGTGCTGGTCGACAGCGGCCACTATCCCTTGGCTTGGATTGGAACGGACGCGCAGGACGAGTGGGGAACGGTTGAAATGTCGTACTCGGCTGGCGAGATCGGCTACCTCTTCGATGGAATGGTGTCGACGCTGGCAACCAGCGAACGCGGGGTGGGCGTAACGGGGACCGCCTTGAGGACGCAAGAAGTCTGTTTCACCAACAACGTTGAAACGGATGACCACTTCAGCTTTTGGCGACAGAGACTACATGATTTCGACCTCTGGGCAGCGATCGCCGTTCCCATTGCGGGAGAGCCGGCGCGCGTACTGACTGTCTATGATCGGCATCCCTTGGCATTTGACCAGCCACTGATTCACGGTGTCGTCGAGATTGTTGGTATGGTCACGCAGCGGATCGAGACTCTTCAGACGTTAGAGCGTGTTCGACAGGGTTTCGAGGGCGCGATTGCTGCCATAGGTCAGATCACGGAGGAGCGTGATCCCTATACCGAAGGCCACCAGATCCGGGTTGCAAGTCTGGGAGGGGCGATCGCGCGTCGTCTCGGATTCGATGAGCAGCTCAGTCGCCTGATCGAACTCAGCGGGGAAGTCCATGACGTGGGCAAGGTGGCGGTACCCGCCGAGATCCTCACCAAGCCCGGACGCCTCAGTGCCCTCGAGTACAAGATGGTGCAGGAACATTGCCGGATTGGTGCGGGCATCCTGTCCAAGGCTTCAATGCCGTGGCCGATCACGGAAGTGGCGATGCAACACCATGAACGACTGGACGGCTCGGGATACCCGCTGGGGCTCAGCGGCGACGACATCGTGATGCCGGCGCGCATCATCGCCGTGGCCGACGTCATGGAGGCGATGATGAATCATCGTCCGTATCGACCGGCACTCGGGCTCGATACCGCGCTCGCCGAGATCCAGGCGCAAAGGGGGATTTGCTTGGATGCCGACGTTGTCGACGCGTGTGTCGCGATCTTCGAGGAGGGGTTTGGCTTCGTCCCCGTGAACTCGGCCACCCGCTAACGCAGGCCCTGGTGCCATCGTTCCTTTCTCGAACATGCTAGTGATTGAGAGTGGCCAATCGTCCGGGAAAGGTTGCGCCGACGCACTGGCGTAACGACAATCAGGTTGTCATCGGCCCGTCGACGTCCTGGTGAGGGCTGATGATGCGACTTGGCTCGTGACGATGAGTGTCGTGTCGCCTGGGTCAATGGCGACGACGGCCTCTTTCAGTGAGGAGCCGGTCGGTTCTGGCACCGACGAGCAGTCCGATATCAGCAGAGGGTGATTGCAGTGTTGGCGGCCATTGACGCCAGGACCCCGCAGCATCGCGCTCGTGGACGAGCATCTTCGATTGGCGAATGCAATTTATAAATAGTTTCTTACTATTTGGCGTCTACCCTTAGTGATGGGAGGAGGCGAAATGACTTCCCAACCTGGAGATGAAGCGGTACCGCCCAAAGCTGCTGAAGCCGATGGCGAGTTGGTGGCGTGCCATGTTTGTCACCGACTCATCGAGCCGGGAGCGGTCAAGTGTGAAGGCTGCGGTCAGTACTGGAAGACGCACCGACCCGAATTCGAAATCGAATTGATCCAGTTGGGTCGAGCGATGCGAGATTCGATGCGCGCGTCAGCGAATCTGCTGGCGCTTGAAGTCGAGGCAACCGCTTCGACGGTGGCTCTGCAATTGATTGAGAATTCTCCGAAGAACATGACGGCGTCGCAAACCGAGAAGGCGGCGGCGATCGCACGAGCGCTCAAGGAAGTGGCGGTGGTGACGGCTGATGGTGTGCGTGCGACTGCTGAAGGATGGGAGCCGATCATCGAGGCGGCAGCGGCCCAGTTGTCATTCATTGAGCTCCGTGATGCGATGGCCGTGGTGACCAGCACCATGCATCAGAACGCGGCGGCGGCGGCGGCGGCACTCGAGAAGTTGGCGGCGGTGACGGTTCAAGGTGCCGCAGCGAACGACTGATACCAACGGTGACGTCGGTACAGCTAGTCGCTAGCGACGTTTCATCACTCCAAGCGCCGTTGCAGCGCGAACACGATTCGCAGAGGCTTCCTTCGGGCGCATCAGATGCCCACGCTCGCCATCGTGTCAGCGAGTTCAGGCGAAGACGATCTGGTCGCGCCCGTTCGCCTTCGCCTGGTACAGGGCTTGATCAGCCCGACCGATGAGCAACTCGGCGTTCTCTGCGGCCTGACGGACGCACGCGCCGATGCTCACCTTGACCTCCGGAACGTCACCGGAGGCCGCGCCAAGATTCGTTCGAATCCTTTCCGCGGCATTCCGGGCTCCTGTCACGCCGGCCTGGGGGAGGACTACGAGGAACTCCTCACCACCGAAGCGAAAGGCCATGTCGTTGGTTCGCGTGCTCTTCTCGATAGCCTGGGCCACTCTCTTGATGACGCGATCACCAGTGAGGTGGCCGTACACGTCATTCACTCTCTTGAAGAAGTCGATGTCCACCATGAGGACGGCGAGTTCGGGGCTGTCGTTGCGGTCATCGAGAGCCAGCAGTCTTCGCATGGTGTCCTCGAGCGACGCTCGGTTGTACAGGCCGGTAAGGGGGTCGTGCACCGCCTGGGCCTTCCACGCCACCCGCTCCATGTCCGACGTGCGAAAGAGCGCCTCGCGCTCCAGACCCACTTCGACGAGGGAGATCACCTGGTTGAGCACTCCCTGCGTGGCCTCGTCGAGCACTCGTGGTTCCGGGAATCCGAGCACCATCGCCCCATCAATGTCATTGCTCACTGACGATCGGAGCGGAAAGATCAAACGGACCCCTTCTGGTGCCGAACCACCGGCCAACACGTTGGCCACGTCGTGCGGCGCGGTTGCCTCGTGGCCGGCGTAGCCGTCGCTCTGGTCGAACTGGAGGACGACCTTGTTGGTCGTGGACCAGAACTCCAGGTAGTCGGCGTTGAGCGACTCTGACGCCAGGTTCGCTAAGTAGATGGCCACGATCGAGAAGTGCTGTTCCTTCACCAACGTGTCCATGACCCGGTGGAGGGTCTCGTTGGCGGCGAGGAGAAAGGCCAGTCCGGGATCTTCGCGAGCCAGTAGGTAGATGCCACATTCGAGTCTTTCGAGCATGTCGATTATCGGTGTGATGAGATGCTCGGAAATGACCTGTCCGTGCTGTGGCGCGATGAGTCGCAAAGGAAGCTTCTTGATTTCCTGGAGCGCGTGGTCGAGGATCTCTCGATTCGGCATGTAGTGCTCGTGGAAGGCGCGAATTGCGTCGAAATACGCCACGGACCCTGCGTAGAGTGATTGGTCGTCGGTGAAGCCGCCAAAGAGGTCCGACGAGAAGAGCGTCCCGGACATTGGGTCGAACGTACCGAAGGCCCCGGCGAAGTGCAGGTAGGGGATGAACACGAATTGAAGTGTCCGATCCTCCAACTCGAGATGCCAGTCGTGCTCCTCAATACGCCAGTACCTCAGTGGTGTACCGCTGTGCACGATCAACGTCTCGTCGCGCCAGTGCGTGACAATCCTCGCCTCGGGATGAAGGCCTTTGGCGACCATCGCCGGCAGCGCCCCGAGGATGTCGGGATCGGCGTGCGAACAGACGAGCCAGCGAACGTTCGCGAGTCCGACGATGGCGTCGACCTTGCGAATGATCTCGTCGGCAATCAGAGCCGAGCCGGGATCGATGATCACCGACTGGTCGCCTTGCTCGATCAGGTACGCGTGACACTGGAAATTGTCGTGGGCGATCATCGAGCCCACCCACCAGACTCGTGGAGCTATTTCAACGGCTTCGCTGGTGTCGACGAGGACTGTTTCCATTAACTTGGTTCCATAAATCTCTTTACAACCCTTCATGAATTGCATCTCAACTCAACATACTGCGGATGTCATGTAGTTACTTAATAACCGGTAACCAGCCTCGTGGCGAGATTGACACACTGGTCTGACTCGCCAGCAATGATGTCGCTGTACGCATTCCCAGTCAATCGTGACGACGAGCATCTATGACGACCGGGGGTTGCGACGGGTGAGATTCACGACGCCAACCAGCCGATCGACTGAAGATTACGAGAGCCAGCCACCCCACCGTCATGACATCTTCAATCCGGCAGGCATCGGCACCACGCGACGTCGAACCGAGCCCGCTCACTGGCTCGGCGAGCCATCATCAGGCCAACGTAGGGGGAGTGTTCAGCGCTGACCAATATCGAGTGCGAAGTAGAAAGCGACCGGCGACGCATCGACATCACGCCACCGGTCGCTCCTCATGGGGACTACCGACTCAAATACGCTTCACGGCAATCTTCTTGGCGGACTCATCGGCCATCGCGTCGGGCATGCTCATACGCACCTCGAGCACACCATCCTTGTAGGTGGCACTGATCTTTGACTCATCCACCCCCTTGGGGATAGGGATGCTGTGAGTGAGCGCACCATACCGGAACTCGCTGCGGTGCAGATGCTTGCCATCGTCGACGTGCGACTCGGACTTCTCAGCCGTTATGACCAACTCGTCGTCGATGACTTCGACCTTCACGTCCTTATCAGGATCGACCCCTGGCAACTCCGCTCGAACAACCAACGCGTCCTTCTCGTGGCATTCCTCGATCTTGAAGGGACGCCTCCACTCGCTGTCGCGGAACATCTCGTCGAAGCGAGACCAGAGCGGCCACGTCATGTTGCTCCACACCGGCAGTTCGATTTCTTGATTCGCAAGCTTCATACTCATCTCACGTACCTCGATGGGACACCTGCCACCGCGCCTTGCGGCGGCGGTACGGTCCCATACCTCAGAGTATCGACGTGACGATGGTGGTCGTAGGGGCAAAAGTCCCAATGTGTTGGCGCACGGGGGGAGGAGATCGTTGCCCTATAGAGCGACACGTCGCTCGATAGGGCGTCACCAGACGTGACTTACCGGGTCGCGTGCGACGTATCGTCGGTCTCGCGCAGCTCGGGCGACGTCCATCGACTCGGTGACTCGCTACGGTGGGCGCTATGACACCGCACGACGCACCTGGCAACGATCGACACCGGCATTGGGAGGAGATCTACGCGACCAGGGACGAATCGACGCTCAGTTGGCACCAGGACGAACCGCTCGTGTCGCTGGAGTTGTTCACGATGCTGTCGATCACTCCAGAGCAAGCAGTCATCGACGTCGGCGGCGGAGCGTCGCCACTTGCGTCACGACTGGTGCGCCGGGGCTTCAGGGATATCACCGTCCTCGACATCGCGGAGTCGGCGTTGGCGACGAATCGCCGCCTGCTCGGTGGTGAGCCGAGCGTGGAATGGATCGTGGGGGACGTCCTCGCCTGGGAACCACGACGGAACTATGACGTTTGGCATGATCGCGCAGTGTTCCACTTCCTCCGTGGGTCCGATCGCGACCACTATCTTGAGCTCCTGGAGCGAACGTTGAGTCCGCACGGAGCGGTGATTCTGGCGACGTTCGCACCCGACGGACCCGCATTCTGTTCGGGACTTCCGGTCACGCGCTACAGCGCTGACGAGCTCGCGTTGTTGCTGGGCGAGGGTTTCACGCTCGTGGCGACGAGTTCCGAAGAACACGTGACGCCCGCCGGCGCGGTGCAGGCGTTCACGTGGATCGCCGCCCGCCGCAAACGTGTCGCCACGCAGTCGACGCCGGGTTAGGGGGCGTCGCTCTCGCGGGTTCGAACCGGTTGGCGAATGATGGTCCTCATCTTTTGCGGTGGGCATCGTTTCGGATCGCTCAGATAGATCTCGTGATGCTTTCCGGTGAGTTCGTAGCCGTTCGCGTGAATATGTTGGTGTAGTTTAGCGATGGTCAGACCTTCGCTCGCGTAGGGGCCGACGTGCAGAACCTGGGCGGCGCGTCCTTCCACGAGTCGCTCGAATCGCAGGTCGGTGTGCGTCTGGGCAGGATGGCGTTTCTCGACCTCCGCCCTCGCCTGTTCGATTGCGGCACTCGAGACGAAGTCTGGCTGCATGATCATCATCGTCCAGTGCCACTTCTGCTTCTGATCGGCGTCGAACCCTCCGTCACCCGGCATCCAGAAGAGCCCTTCCAGGGGCATGACCACGAAGTTGACGGGCGTCGCGGCCCGCCTCATCGCGAACTTGATGTTGTACGACACGCCATAGAGGACTTCGATAGCGGCTCTGAACTGGTCGGAGGTGTTGGGGTCGCCGACGCCGTCCACCATGAGGTACGCCAGGTCGGGGACATCGATGAAGCACGGCACCGTGCGAGCCGTGTACAGCGTCGAGAACTGACGCTTCAGGTCGATCGAGGTGTTAGCCATTGCCTCTCCTTCGCCGATGGTAGTACCCGTCCGCGCATATGCGCTGATCAGTTGGTCGAGTTCCCAACCGCATGGACGATGCGACGCGTGGCCCCCCTAGGGCGAGTCGAAGGCGCAGTGAACACTTTTCAGGGTGACCGCCGGCTTGGAGCGCCATGGCTAGATTCGAAACGAGCCGCAGCCATGGCGACTTCGCTGCCGGCGATGACCAGATGGAGAAATCATGCTTTTCCAAGACCGCTACTTGACCGAGGAACAGCGAATGATGCGCGACACCACCCGCCAGTTCGTGGACAACGTCGTTATCCCTTTCATTCAAACGAATCGGACCCGCGAATGGGATATGGATCCACTATCGAGGCTGGCTCCGCACATCCTCGAAGAAGCTGACGCGGCGGGGCTGCGCTCGCTCGGTGTTCCTGAACAGTTCGGCGGAGTCGCCCTGGCCCCCGCCACCCAGTCGCAAACACTGGCCTTGATCGCCACCGAACTGGCGAGGGGTGAATCCGGTCTGGCCGACAAACTGGTCCAGAATTGGAAGATCTCTGTCTTGATCGCCCAGTTCGCTCCGAAACATCTCCAGGAGTACTGGTTCGGTCGCTACATGGCCGATCCGCAATTCCTCATGGCCCACTGCTTGACTGAGCCCCGTGGCGCGTCGGACCGCTGGTTACCTTACAACGTTCCTGAGGTGAACATGGACACCAGAGCGGTACTTGAGGGTGACTCGTGGGTCATCAACGGCCGAAAGCAGTTCATCAGTAATGGATTCGACGCGTCGCTGTACGTCGTCTACGCCAACACCGATGACGAGCTGGGGATGCAGCAAGGAACGTCGAGCTTCCTGGTGCCACGTGACACGCCGGGCCTCGAAGTCACGCGCTGCAACGAGACCATTGGCGGTCGGTACATGAACAACGGCGAGATCGTCTTCGACGATGTCCGCATCCCGCGCGATCATCTTCTCGTGCTCAATGATGCTCTGGGAAAGGCCGGTATCTATTTTCGTCCCGGCAAGGTGTTGGTCGCGGCCAAGAGCCTCGGCATCGGCATCGGCGCCTATGAAGAGACCGTCACCTTCGTCCACGAGAGGATCCAGGGCGGTAAGGCCTTGATCAAACATCAAGCCGTCGCGTTGCGAATCGCGGACATGTCGACGCGACTCGAGGCGGTCGCGGCGCTGTTGCGTCACGCCGCCCTCGCCGTCGATGAACGATCTCCAGACGCCGACGCGTTGTGCAACATGGTCAAGGTGTTCGCATCGCACGAGATCGTCAAGGTCTGCCAGAACGCCATGGAGCTTCACGGCGGCTACGGGGCCATGCTGGAGGTGGGTATCGAGAAGTACATGCGTGATGCGTTGATCAACCTCCACTCGGACGGAACGACTGACGTCTCGAATTTCAAGATCGTGCGCGCCTTATTCCCAGATTCCGCGGGCGTTTACGCGGGCTCGCAGTAGTCAAGCCGCCCACCAGGGGTTTGGCTGGCATGGCCGCCGCGCGCCCGGCGATCCTGTGACATTTGACTCTTGGCGACGGCGACGGCGACGGATGACACTTGGCCCGTGATCAAGCGCTGGATTGTGGTCGTGGCGGCGGTGAGCGTCATCGTGGCCGGAGCGCTCCTGATGACGCGCAACCGCTCGCCGAACCCGTCGTCAACGGGTCTCGAGCCAACGACGGAGACCATCTGGCCGCTCACGTCGAGCACGACGAGGTTCGCCGACCCCATGAAGGCGGCGGCGTCGTTCGCAGTCGCGTACGTAGGTTTCACGGATCCCTTTGTGAGCATGCCTCGAGCAGGCTCGAAGGATCACGTGGCGGTGTCACTGCGTTCGACTTCGCTCGGTCCGGTCACCACCGTGGTGTTGCAACGTCTGACGAACGCTGGAACGTGGTGGGTCGTCGGGGCGAAGTCAAAGGACATCCAGGTCACGTGGCCAACTTCTCGCGCACTGGTCCGGTCACCGGTGACGTTGCGAGGCCGCAGCACGGCGTTCGAGGCGGTGGTGAACGTCACGATTCGAGACGACCGTAGCCTGCGACCGCTGGTGAGCACCACGGTGCGTGGTGGTTCGATGGGGGTCATGGGTCCGTTCGCGCAATCGGTCTCGTTCGCTTCGGCTCGCACTCGCGATGGCGCGGTGGTGTTTCGAATCAGGTCGGCCAAGGATGGCCGCGTCGTAGAGGCCACCGTCGTTCCGATCCGATTTCAGAATCGATGAGTGGTTTCGTCACGGCGTTGAACGTACCGGGACTGACGGACGGCCATCCACACGCGTTGCGACGTTGTGCACTCGCCAGCCCTGTCGGCAGTTCTAGAAGCCGTAGCAGCCCGAACGTGATGTGGCAGAACCCGCCGATCCGACCGATGCCAGGCCCTTGGTCACCAGCACGTCGAGCGTTGAGCCATTCCACGAGATCTCGAAGTACGGCGCTCCGGAAGGCCACGCGGTCAATTGGGACAGGCCGTCGATCTTTGATGTCGCCCACGCGGTTCCGCGTTGGGGGGAGTGCCCGTTGAGCGCGCGGTAGGTTCCGAGGGCACTCTGGACCATCTGGTAGTCGGCGACGCACGCAGCGTGGCTCGCCTCGTTGGCGCCGGCGCCAATCGTGCTCGGAGCTGTCGTCGTGGTTGAGCCCAACGGACCGTTGTGTGGCGTTTGAGGTGGGCTCGTTCCGTGGAGTGCGACGACGCCGAACAGGAGAACCAGTATGACCACCGACACCAAGACACCGAGCATTGCCACGCCATCGTCGCCTTGATGGTTCGAGTCGCAACTGCGAAGGCGCGATTGGCCGAGGTTCATGGTTGAGAATCTAACCCCTGAAAGGCGGACGCCGGTGACTGACCTCGACCGGTCGATCGAGACGTCCCCTTGAGGCGATCTAAATGTCGGTCGGCCACTGCACGGAGCGTTGGCTCACGCGGCGTCGAAGCCCGAACCCTCGCACCACCGCGGCTGACAACGCGGCGATGGCGAACGAAGCGACGACGTCTTGGGGATTGTGAATATGTGCAGCGACGCGGGCGGCTCCAACGAAGAGTGCCATGACCAGTAACAGAACCCCCAGTCGGCGAGATCGGTACAGGATGGTAAAGCCGAGGAACGATGCCAGGAGTGCGTGGTCTGACGGGAAGCCATTGTCGGCCGCGTGAGCGATGAGGGGGACAATGTGCCGGCTCACGAAAGGCCTCGTGTCGTAATGAACTCGCGAAGCGAGCGCCGCGATGGCGAACGCGAGCACTCCGCCGAACAGGAGCTCGAGACCTAGGGCGAATTTCGTGGTGCGATTGCACGAAATCCAATAGACGACCACGACCGCCACATTGAAGAAGAGTAGGTAGCGTGCGGCGTCGACAATCAGTGAGTTCACCCAATGATTCTAGGTTCCCTTTGGGGGCCGGCTCTATTCGCAGACGCGCCTCCTCTGATACTTTCGAATCGTGGGAGCAAGCAACGAGGACGAGGACGCTGCCCGACGGGGACGTGACACGCCAGAGGACAAGACCGTCGCTGGCGTGCCGTACGACTTGCGTCGACCCACGGTGTCACGCGCAGTGTCGCGCCTCTATAACCGTGAGGATCCGCGCCTGTTCCCTCCGAAGTCGTTCGGCGTGGGCTGGACCATCAACTTCTACTGGATCGTTCATCCCTGGGCCTACCGACCCGGGAAAGGCCCTCGTAGCCGAGCGGAGTGAAATGGTTCGAGCGTGACCGGCCGGCGGTGCGTAGTCTTGCGGCATGGACACCGCAACTTCGCTGCTCAACGACGCTGAGCGACTTCTCGACGCCGCCATCGAACTCCGACAGGACTTGCACGCCCAACCCGAGATCGGGCTCGACCTACCGCGGACGCAGGCGCAGATACTGGCGGCGCTCGAAGGCCTCAACCTCGAGGTGAGCACCGGATCGAAGTTGTCGAGCGTCATCGCGGTCCTCGACACCCACAGAGCAGGTCCCACTGTGCTGCTGCGCGGCGACATGGATGCGCTGCCGCTCCACGAGGACACTGGACTCGAGTTCGCGAGTGAACGAGAAGGCGCGATGCACGCCTGTGGGCACGATGCGCACGTCGCCATGCTGGTTGGTGCCGCACGACTTCTCGCCATGCGCGAGGCTGAACTTACGGGTCGCGTCGTCTTCATGTTTCAGCCCGGTGAAGAGGGTGATCACGGCGCACGTTTCATGATTGAAGAGGGGGTACTGGCGGTTGGCGGTGATGTGGACCTTGCGTTTGCGCTCCATCAGAGTCCGAATATCCCCTCGGGCATGATCGCGACCAAGGGTGGCACGCTGCTGGCTTCCGCGGATGAGATCTTCATCGACGTGATGGGACGTGGTGGGCATGCCTCCATGCCGTTTCAGGCGCTCGATCCGATTCCCATCGCGTGTGAGATCGTGTTGGCGATACAGACCATGGTGACCAGGAGGATCGATGTCTTCGATCCCGCGGTGGTGACCATTGCGCACGTGACGGCGGGAACCACCAGCAACGTCATTCCCGAGACGGCGGCGATTCACGGAACGGTGCGCGCGCTCTCGAGTCGCACGCGTCAGATCGTTCACGGTGAGTTGGAACGGCTGGCTCACGGCATCGCCTCGGCGCACGGTGCAGTGGCTGACGTCCGTATCGTCAAGGGATTCCCGGTGACCGTCAACGATGATCAGGCCGCCGCATGGGTCCGCGGCGTCGCATCGAACCTACTTGGTGAACGCAACGTGATTGCAATGAACACGCCGGTGATGGGGGCGGAGGACTTCAGTTACGTACTGGAGCGTGTCGCAGGGGCGATGGCTTTCCTGGGTACGTGCCCGGTGGGCTCGGACGTGATGACCGCGGCACCGAATCACTCGAACCGGATGGTACTTGACGAGAAGGCGATGGCCGTCGGGATTGCGATGTACGCGAGTGTGCCGCTCGCTCGCAGCCGATCGGAACTCTAGAGCCAGGCGAGTCTGCCAATCGGCCAGACTCGTACGAACGCCTTGCCCAAGATATCCGAGCGAGGCACCAGGCCCCACGTACGGCTGTCGCACGAATTGTTGTGGTTGTCACCCATCATGAAGTAGTGATTCTTCGTGACGGTCACCTTGCCAATCGGCGGACCGAGTGGCTCCCAGTGCGACCAGTCCTCCTTCAGCGCCACGCCGTTCACGAAGATGGTGTTGCCCCTGGACGTCAGATGGTCACCCGGAACGCCGATCACCCTCTTCACGAGGTCGGTGACCGGATCCTGGCATAGTGATGCGACCGTCGGTGGCGCCTTGAAGACCACGACGTCACCAACGTGTATCGAGCCCAACTCGACGCTCAACTTGTCGATGATGATCCGGTCGCCAACGAAGAGCGTCGGCATCATGGATCTCGACGGGATGGAGAACGTCTCGAAGACGAATTGGCGAATCAGAAACGAGACGAGAACCGCGAGAACGATGATGACGAACCACTCGACGAATCGAACCGTCGGTGAGCGATCGGCTCCACGGGGATGATGAGCTTCGGTCGAAGCGGCGGGCGAGGACACCGTCCAAACAGTAGTAGCCGTTGGATCCAGTCCCCGCTGTGGTGTGCCTGGGTCCCCGTCGGGGCTCAGGTCGGCGCTCCTAGGCCATCGTGACCGCCGTGGATCAGGTCGATGTCAGAGCGGGTGAGATGCCTTCGTCGCTGGCGGTCCAAAGTGCATCGTGTGCTGGCGAAGAACGTCGCCAGTGGCGATGGCCTCCTGTGGAGGTGCGAGGTGAAAGCCCTGCGCGTAGACACATCCCAGGTCGCGGAGTCGTTGCGCTTGGTCCCGGTGCTCAACACCCTCGACGATGGCGTCAAGCCCGAGGGCCCGAGTCAACTGAAGGATCACGTCGATGAGATCCTGGCGGTTCTCCTGGTTCGCCATGGACGCGGTGAACACTCGGTCGATCTTCAAGATGTCGACGGGCAGCCGTTCGAGAAGCGAGAACGACGAATAGCCCGTGCCGAAATTGTCGATCGCGAGACGTAGCCCGAGCGCCTTCAACGCCTGAAGACTTCGCTCCGCGGCATCGACGTCATGCAGTACTGCGCTCTCAGTCACCTCGAGTATCAGATGCCTCGGATCGAATCCCGTGGTGCGAAGTGTCGAGGCGACCCGATCTGCCAACGTTGGATCGAGCAAGTCGCGCCGCGAGAGGTTGACGCTGGCCTCGACCTCTGGTCCGAGCAGGCCGTCATATTGCCATTGTCGTATCTGGCAGCAGGTCTCTTCGAGCACGAGGCTGTCGATGGCGCTGATGAGTCCAATCTCCTCGGCGAACGGGACGAAGAGATCAGGAGCCAGTACGCCCCTCGTCGGGTGGCCCCAACGCACCAACGCCTCGAACGCTACGAAGCGTCCGGTTTCGAGGTTCACGATCGGCTGGTAGTGAACGATGAATTCCTTGTCATTGACGGCGCGGCGAAGGTCGGCCTCGAGCTCGAGACGAGTCGCGACCGCGTTGTGCATGTGGTCGCGAAACTCCTCGTAGCGGTCACGACCGTTGGCCTTGGCCAGGTACATCGCGAGGTCGGCGTTTCGAAGGAGCTCGTCGCTGGTGCTCCCGGTGAGACCGAAGGAGATGCCAATGCTGACTGTCGCGCAGACTGGCTGGCCCCCGAGGGTGACCGGTCGGCGTAGCGCGTCCATGATTCGATTCGCGAGTTCCATGACTTCGTCATGGTTGTCGACGTCCTCTATGAGGATGGCGAACTCGTCGCCACCGAGACGGGCGGCGGTGTCGGATCTGCGAACGCAACCCGTCAGGGATTCGGCGACTGATTTCAAGAGTTCGTCACCTATCGAGTGACCGAGACTGTCGTTCACGTCCTTGAATCTGTCGAGGTCGAGGAACATGACTGCGACGTACTTTCCCGAGCGGTCGCTTCGCGCGATGGCCTGACTCAGCCGATCGCGAAACAGAGCCCTGTTCGCAAGTCCGGTCAATGTGTCGTGAAACGCCAGGTGTGAGAGTTGTCCCTCCAGGCGCTTCTGGTCTGTGATGTCGCTGAAACTCCAGACCCGGCCAACGACCTCACTGGCCATGTACTGGGGCTTTGAGTAGCGATCGAAGACCCTGCCATCCTTGAAGTGGATGATGTCGTGGCTCTCGGACTCGGGAGTCGCGTACAGTTCTTCGACTCGGGCGAGGAACGCGTCGGGATCCACGAGTTGATCGAGGATGTACGTGATCCACTCAACATCGTCACTGGCGGTCATCAAGGAATCGGGAAGGAGCCACATCCATGCGAACTGGCTGTTGTAGCTCCTGATCGAGCGGTCCCTGTTGACGACGAGTAGACCGTCGGCGGTGGAGTTCAAGGTGGCGTTGAGCAGCGACGTCGTGTTCTGGGTGTCGAGGAGGGCTCGCTGGAGGTCGGACTCTGCACGGACCCTCGCCGAAACGTCGTTCGCGGTGACGACGAGTCCCTGGACGGTCGGGTCGTCCATGAGGCTCACGATCGACAGTTCGAAATCCGTACTGAGGTTGCTGCTGCCGTGGTGGAGCATGCGCACGGCCTGAATTACCGGGTGCGCGGCGCTGGAGGTCCGTAGCGCAACCTCGATTGCGCCGGCCAGCGCCGGCCTGTCCTCGGCGAGGACAAGGTTGGCGAGCGGCTCATTCTCCACTACTTCGGGGTCGTGGCCGAGTTGTCGCGTGAGAGCACCCGAGGCCGACCTGATCAGCCCTTCAGGGCTGAGGAACAACATGATCGCGGTGGCGTTGTGGACCAGGGAGCGGAATCGTGCCACGTCGTCGCGCGACACCTCGAAACGGCGCCGGTCCGTCAGGTCTCGAAGGCTGAAGAGGATGGCGCCTGGCTCGTACCATCCAACAGGAACACCGATTATCTCCAGGAGACGCCACTCTGACGCGACAAGTACCCGAATCTCCAGGGGGTTTCCGATCTCCTTTCCCTGCACCGTCTCGAAGGATCGCAGCACAATCTCGAGATCATCGGGATGAACGAACTCGATGACGGACATGCCGATCGTTTCGTTGAGAGTGCGGCCGAAGAGCTTCTCGGCTCTTTCGTTGCTCCAGATCAGCTCGCCGTGCGCATTCGCGACGATGATGATCTCGGGGAACTCGTTCAGCAATCGAGCCATTCGCGCAGTGCCCTCGAGGTCTCCTCGATTGTCAGACGCTGGCGAACGATCGACGTCACCGGCGACTGGTGCCGCGTCCGGGCCAACCTCGATCAAACCATCACCCTCGCCACCGCCCGCACGGTTGCGTGCGCTCGGCCACGCCTCGATGTTGTTCGTTTGATACACGAAGGAGCCTCGCATGCGGATTGGACGTGTCGTCATCCATCTCATGATGGACAGCTGAAGTATCGCAGTGAAACGCCGAGATCTCGAAGATTTGGGGCGGCGTTGTCGTGGATTTGTGACACTGCTGTGCCACGCGATTCATCTCAACTTACGACCATGACTGCAACATGGTCAGTGGGGCCACTCGGGTGGTCGTTTCTCGAGGAATGCGGCGATTCCCTCTTGTGAGCTCGCGCCCTGGCTGGCCGCCGCCATGACGTCGATGGCCAAGTCGTACGCTCTGGATTGCTCGAGTCCGATCTGTGCGTAGAAGGCTCGCTTGCCGATGCCCTTCGAACTGTGGCTCCCACGTGTGACCCGAGAGAGCAGGTCGTTGGTGGCCTTTTCCAGATCCGTGGCTGCGACGACGAGATTGATGAGTCCCCACTGCGCGGCCGTCGTCGCGTCGATGGGATCGCCGCTCATGGCCATCTCGAGCGCATGTTTACGACTGACTGATCGACCAATGGCCACCATTGGAGTCGTGCAGAACAAACCACCCCTTCCTCCAGGCGCGCAGAATGACGCATCCTCAGACGCGACGGCGAGGTCGGCGGCCGCAACCAACTGGCAGCCGGCGCCGGTCGCGAGAGCGTGCACGCGAGCCACCACCGGCTGGGGGATGGACTGCATCGTGTTCATGAGTGACGTGCACGTGCTGAAGAGACTGTGGGCACCCTCGATTCCCAACCCCGCCAATTCGGCGAAGTCGTGACCGGCACTGAAGACCTTGCCGCGAGCTGCCAGGATGACGCCGCTCGCATCACTTCGCCCCACCTCGCTGAACGCGTGGATGAGCTCTTCGAGGAGTTGACGTGAAAGGACGTTTCGTTGCGCCGGATGGTTCATCGTGAGAGTCACGAAGTCCCCGTCACGCTGGTGGTCCACGTACTCGTAGTCAGTGCTCACCTTCACCTCCACCTCAGTACTGTCAGTGAGACTAATTTCAGTTCTTGCGAAATGCCAACATCACGATGAGGCGTCGTCTTGAGTGGCTGGGTGAGGCACACGGTCGGCGGGCGACCCTTGGGTCGAAACGGGGTGCTTCCTCGACCCGTGGCGAGCGAGCCGCAGACCGTCATGACGTGGTGTCCCTGACTCTCGTGGGTATCCTGTCCTACGCTGGTCTCTCAGTGACCCATTGGCCGTAGAGCAGATACCGCACGATGGGTCGGTGATCCACACGGGGGGAGTTGCGATGGGTGAGAGAGTAGACCAGCGTGAGGAGGGAGCCGTGGCGACTGATCATTACGACGTCCTGATCGTAGGAGCGGGTATATCCGGCATCGGAGCGGCGCATCACCTCCTCGAACAATGCCCGCAAAAGAGTTTCGTGATCCTGGAGACACACGAGAGCTTCGGAGGTACGTGGTTGACTCATACGTACCCGGGCGCTCGTTCGGATAGCGATCTCTACACCTACGGGTACCGCTTCAAGCCTTGGACGGGAAACCCAATCGCCGTCAAGGACGAGATCATGAAGTATCTCGGTGAGGTCGTCAGCGATGAGGATCTCGATCGGTTCGTACGCTACGGGCACACGATCACCAGCGCATCATGGTCAAGCGAACAGCGGCGATGGACGGTGACCGCCACGTGCCTTGACACCGGCGAGGACGTCGTGTTGACCACTGACTTCCTCTGGATGTGCCAGGGCTACTATCGTCACTCCGTCGGCCACACGCCGGCGTGGAAGGACATGGACAAGTTCAAGGGCCGCATAGTGCACCCCCAACAGTGGCCGAAGGATCTTGAGTACGCCAACAAGCGTGTCGTGGTCATTGGGTCCGGCGCGACTGCGGCCACCCTGATCCCGGCGATGGCGCCGGACTGTTCGCACATCACCATGTTGCAGCGATCGCCCACGTTCTTCTTCATAGGCCAGAACGTCAATGAGGTGGCCGACATGCTGCGGGGACTGGAGATCCCCGAGGAGTGGATTCACGAGATCGTGCGGCGAAAGTCGATTGCCGACCTCGGCCAACTCAATCAGCTGGCGCTCGCCTATCCAGAACTCGCCCGCGAGGAATTGCTCAGGCCGATTCGCGAGATTCTCGGCGACGAGTTCGACGTCGACCGTCACTTCAATCCGCGATACCGTCCATGGCAGCAACGGATCGCCTTCGTACCCGACGGTGACCTGTTCAAAGGGATCAAGAGCGGCAAGGCCTCCGTGGTCACTGACGAGATCGAAGCATTCACCGCAACGGGGATCTTGCTGAAGTCCGGGGTGACTCTCGAAGCCGACATCATCATCACGGCGACCGGCTTCGACATGAACGTGCTGGGCGACATCGAGTTCATCGTGGATGGTGAGCCTCTGGACTACTCGAAGTCGGTGACGTACCGGGGCGTGATGTTTACGGGCGTGCCGAACCTGGTCGAGGTCTTTGGCTACTTTCGAGCCAGTTGGACGCTTCGGGTGGACATCATCAGTGACTTCGTGTGTCGACTGCTTCGTCATATGGATGACATCGGCGCGACGATGGTCACGCCGACCCTTCGCGCAGATGAGACCACGATGAAGCTCGGACCCTGGATCGATCCCGAGGACTTCAACCCCGGCTACCTGCAACGGAGTTTGGATTCGCTACCCAAACAGGGCGACAGGGATCCGTGGCGACACTCTCCCGATTACTTGGTCGAGAAGGTCGAGCTTGCGGCGGCTGATCTGGACGACGGGACACTCGTGTACCGCTGACGCGAGTTCTCAAGGTGACCTCCGAGGTGCGTCCAGTAGCATCGTCGCCCATGAGCGAATCGATGGCTGGACAGCACATGTACGTGGTCTACCTGGGGGCGATGCGGCACCCGGGCGTTTGAGTGAGGACCACGAGGTGGTCGTGGTGGTCGCTCGAGACGCGAAGGAAGCCCGCAAGTCCGCTCGGGCGAAATGGGGTGGACAATCCCGACCGCACGTCGACGCGGTGAAGATCGTCGACGTCGTCGACGGTTTCGCTGTTCACCTGGTCCCCACCGAGCAGATCGATTCATCCGACATCGACGTCACGTTCGATGACGACGACGAGGTCACCGTCGCCACTTGAAGGCTCCGATCACGGTTGCGCGGGGGCACAGACTGCGTCGACCCTACAATCACGCCATGGCCAATGAACACCCCTACGTTCTCGACAACCAGGCGCCGGAGGCCGGCAATCGGTTCGACGCGCTGTCGAGACTGTTCGACGCCACCACGTTTGGGCATCTCGATCGCCTCGGTGTCACGAGTGGATGGAAGGTTTGGGAAGTGGGGGCGGGAAGCCCCGGCGTTGCTCGCCGACTGAGCCAACTAGTGGGCGACACCGGAAGGGTTCTGGCTACCGACATCGACACCTCGTGGCTGGACGCGGACGAGACGCGTCGCTATGACGTCGTTCGCCACAACGTGGTGAGCGACGCCGCCCCGAGCGATGACTTCGATCTCATCCACGCACGACTCGTCCTGGTCCACCTAGGCGAACGGGCGATGGTGATCGGTTCCTTGGTCGACGCCCTGCGGTCCGGCGGATGGCTCCTGCTCGAAGAGGCCGATCCGATGCTGCAATCCAAGGTGTGCCCCGATGAGTGGGGGGACGAGCAGCGCCTCGCGAACAAGCTCAAGGACGGGTTTCGTTCCATCTTGCGCGAGGGCGGCGTCGACCTCGAATTCGGCCGGACCCTACCGCAGCACCTGCGTTCGGCGGGCCTCGTCGACGTCGAGGCGGACGCGTACTTCCCGATGAGCGGTGTGTGGTGCGACGAACTCGAGAGAGCGACCATCGAACAGATACGAGATCGCCTGGTGCGCGCTGGTCTCGCCACCAACGAGGAGATTGAACGCCACCTGCGCAACGTGGTCGGCCACCAGCTCGACCTGGCAACGTCACCCCTCATATCGGCGTGGGGTCGAAAGCCGTAGTAACCCGCCCGAGATCGTGCCTACCGGTGCTGGCCAGCGGATCGCCGGGCAGGCACGTCGGCAATGATGAGCCGATTCCGTTGCCTCGCCAACGACGGCGACCTTTGTTACTACCATTGAGCACGAGGTCTACGTGTCCCAATTGCTCCTAACCGCTTTTAGTAACCGAGTCGACGCGCTCGACGCCGCCCATCAGGCGATCGAGGGTCTGAAGGCTGAAGGTCTCACCGCCACGATCCATCTTCTCGACTCCGGTGAGATCCCTCACCTGAACCGCGAGACGCTCGTGGTCAGCCTCGGCGGCGACGGGACCTTCCTGCAGTCGGCTCGATTAGCGCACGAGTCGGGCGCCCGGGTGCTCGCGGTGAATCTGGGACGTCTGGGTTTCCTTCTCAACGTTCCTTCCACCGAGATCGTGGAGAGTGTCAACGACGCCCTGGCAACCGATCATGCCGTCGATCGACTCGCCCTCAGCATCACGAAGGCCGGCGAGGAGTGGCACGCGTTCGCTCTGAACGAAGTGGTCATCGAACGCGCGCACGCGGGGCACATGGTGCGGGTCAAGACGTTCGTCGCGGACGAGGAGTTCCTGACCTATTCCGCCGACGGGGTGATGGTCGCGACGCCGACGGGGAGCACTGGCTACAACTTCTCCGCCGGCGGTCCGGTGGTCGACACCGCGCTGCAGGTCATGGTGCTCACCCCGATCGCGCCCCACTTCACGATCGACCGGTCGATCGTGGTTGATGGCGAAAAGACGGTGCGATTGGTCGCCGACAACAAGTCGGCGATCATTGTCGCCGACGGTCAGACCATAGGGGAGTTGGAGCCCGGTCAAGCGATCGAGGTGCGCAAGAGTCCATTGCCGGTGCGCGTGGTCGCGACACGAAGCTTTGATCTTGGCTTTCGCCTCCGTGAGAGCCTCCGAGAGGGCCATGCCTAGATCGCAGTTGTTGGAACTGTACGCCCACGGCCTGGGTGTCATCGACGACGCGCGTCTCGAATTCGGTGAGGGCTTCAACGTCATCACCGGCGAGACTGGAGCCGGCAAGACGCTGCTGCTAGGTGCACTCGAACTCTGCCTTGGTGCGGAAAGTCCCACGTCGCGCTATGCAGTCCTGAGTGACATGCGGGCCGCTGTTGTCTTCAAGGACGGTACCGGCCAGGAAGTGGTGCTCACCAGGGAGACGGGCACCAGCGGCCGACTGAGAAGCACGCTCAACGGCGCTCCGAGTAGCGCCGAAGTCCTGCGCACACTCGCGAGCGAGCTCATCGTCATTCATGGACAGCACGACTCGCTTGCTCTTCGTAACCGTTCCGAGATCCTTCGGATCATCGACGCCTCGGGCGACGTGGATTCGAGCGCGCTCGAGGCGGTTCGGTCCTCGCTGCGCGAGGCGTTGCAACTGAGGGCCTCACTCGGTGGCGATAGCGACGCCCGCGACCGAGACCTTGATTTCCTGCGATTCCAGATTGGCGAGCTCGAGGGCGTCAACATAGTGTCACCGGATGAACTCGGCGACACCCTCTCGTCGCTGGAACGACTGACGACGCTACGTGAAGACCAGTCCTCACTCACCGATGTCCTCGACGAGCTCGACGGTGATGATGAACGCGCGGTACTGGCGCGATTCGCCCGCGCCATCCAGAGGATTCCGCCAGGTGATGTCTACACCCACGCCCGTGAGGCGCTTCGAGACTCTCTGATCCTGGCTCGCGAGGGAGCGAGTGAACTCGCCAGGCTGGCGGACCCCGAGTCCTATGACCCCGAGGTGCTGCAACAGCTTGATGATCGTGTCGCGGTACTGCAACGGATCGTCCGAAAGTACGGCGGCACCCTCGGCTCGGCCCTCGTCGAGCTCGATCGACTGCGCACGCAACTCAATGAGTTGCTTGGGGCTGAAGAGCGCCTTATCGGCCTCGACGAGGAGATCGTCCATCATGAGCTGCGAGTGCGCGAGCTCTCGCGCGAGGTTCGTCGCCAACGCGAATTCGCCGCGGTCAAGTTGACCGAGGCCGTACGCAGACAGTTGCCTCGCGTCGCGCTGACCAACGCGCTACTACGTTTTGTGGTGGAAGGTGATGATGGATCCGACGCGCAAATCCTCTTCACTCCCAACCCCGGTCTTCCCGAAGGTCCTCTTCAGTCACTCGCCAGTGGTGGTGAACTGAGCCGGGTGCTGCTCGCCCTCTCACTCGAAACGGCACACCAGGACGTCGTCGCCGTGTTTGACGAAGTCGACGCGGGGGTCGGCGGACAGGTCGCCCAGCAGATCGGTCAGTGCCTACGCGAGGTCGGTCGCGAGCAACAGGTCCTGGCGGTCACCCACCTCGCCTCTGTCGCGGCGCAGGCGGACCACCACTTCCTGATCGAGAAGTCGACGAGCCACGGGGTGACGGCGACGAGGGTTCGCCAGGTCACCGGTGAGGAACGCGTCAACGAGATTGCCCGAATGCTGGCCGGTGACGAGATTACCGAGGAAGCGAAGGCCCTCGCTCGCCGATTGCTTGAAACATCACGGTAATTGATCGTCGCCGTCGTCCTCATTGGCTATGCTGAGATTCCGTGGATACGGCTTTTTGCGAATGACCAAATTCGTCTTTGTAACGGGTGGAGTATCGAGTTCGCTCGGAAAGGGGCTCACGGCCTCTTCGCTTGGGCGTCTCCTGAAGTCCCGTGGCCTGAAGGTCACAATGTGCAAACTCGATCCTTACCTCAATGTCGATCCCGGGACGATGAATCCGGGCGAGCATGGCGAGGTCTACGTCACCGATGACGGTGGCGAGACCGATCTCGATCTTGGACACTACGAGCGTTTCATTGACGAATCACTGTCGAGAATGTCCAACACCACTACCGGCTCCATCTACTCCAACGTGATCGCCAAGGAACGACGTGGTGACTATCTGGGCAAGACCGTACAGGTCATACCCCACATCACCGACGAGATCAAGGAACGGATCAGGCGTCTGGGAACGCTGGGCGCCGACGTGGTCATCGTGGAGATCGGCGGCACGGTGGGTGACATCGAGATCGTCCCGTTCATTGAATCAATTCGCCAGTACCGCCGTGACGCCGGTCGGGGCAATGTCTGTTACGTCCACCTCACGTTGGTTCCCTACCTGGCGCCGTCGGGTGAGCAGAAGACCAAGCCAACCCAGCACTCGGTCACCGAGCTGCGCTCGCGAGGAATCCAGCCAGACGTCATCGTCTGCCGGAGTGACCAACCGATCTCGGAGGGCCTCAAGCGCAAGATATCTTTGCTCTGCGACGTCCCAAAGGATGCCGTGATATCGGCGATCGACGCGTCGAGTATCTACGACATCCCGATAAACATGCACAATGAGGGCCTCGATCAGATAGTCTGCGACACCCTCGGCATCGATCTCGACAACCACCCGATCGACCTCTCGGCCTGGCAGGATGTGGTGCGTCGCGTGCACAACACGACGCGAACCCTGAGGATCGGCATCATCGGCAAGTACGTCTCGATGCCCGACGCCTATCTCTCGGTGGCGGAATCCATTCGTCACGCTGGTTTCGCCATCGGTGCGGCGACCAAGATCGAATGGCTCGAAGCTGAGCGTGTACCGTCCGAGATCGATTCCGAACGAATTCGCCAATTGGATGGGATCATCGTTCCCGGAGGCTTCGGGGAGCGGGGCGTCGAGGGCATGATCGCTGCCGCTCGGATTGCGCGCGAGCACGACATCCCGTACCTGGGTATCTGCCTCGGCATGCAGGTCATGGTCATCGAATACGCCCGCCACGTTCTCGGACTGAGCGACGCTCACTCGACGGAGATATCGCTGGGCACGTCCGCACCGGTGATCGCGCTCATGGCTGAGCAGATGGACGTTATTGATCTCGGAGGAACGATGCGCCTCGGTGCCTGTCCGGCGATGCTGGAGGAGGGATCGATGGTCGCGGCGATGTACGGAGCGACGGTCGTCTCTGAGCGTCACCGTCACCGCTACGAATTCAATGCGCGCTTCCGCGAGCAATTCGAGTCAGCCGGCATGCGATGCTCGGGCACGTCACCGGACGGTCGACTGGTCGAGTTCGTGGAAGTGCCGGGCCACCCCTATTTCGTCGGCACTCAGGCACATCCTGAATTCAAGTCGAGGCCCGATCGTCCCCACCCGCTCTTCCTTGGTCTGGTGAAGGCCGCGGATGCGCGAGCCGAGGGTCGCGAGCCACACATCATCGACCCCCTCGCGGTAAACGTCACGTTGTGAGTACTCCGTTCCAAGTGATTGGAACCGAGCAGATCCTTCACGCACACGTCTTTGACGTGGAGCGACGCAGTGTCAGGCACGGTAGCGCGGTCTTCGCCCGTGACGTCGTCACCCACGCGGGGGCGGTCGCGATTCTCGCTCGAAACGATCGCGACGAGATCGGTTTCCTCCGCCAGTACCGGGCCACGGTCGATCGGATCAATCTGGAGATTCCCGCCGGCACCATGGACGTCGTTGGCGAGGACCCATTGACGACCGCCAAGCGCGAACTGCGTGAAGAACTTGGCTGCGAAGCGGCTACGTGGCGGTCCCTGGGGACGTTTACCGTCTCACCGGGATGGACGAACCAATTGATGACGCTTTTCGAAGCGACTGACCTCACCCATGTGCGACGCCATCCCGAGGGCCCCGAGGAGATATCCTCGAGCGTCGAGTGGATTCCCGTATCGGAGATCAAGTCGACGCTGCGTAATGAGCCCACCATGGACTACACGGTTGCCGTAGCGTTGCACTGTGTCTTTGGATCGTTCTTTGACCCCGACTGATCCTCGCGTTGGTGAGTACCTCGAATGGCTCACGATCGAGAAGGGCCGAAGCCTCGCAACGGTGGGTGCGTACCGACGCGACATCGAGGCATTCCTCGCATGGCTCGACGAGGATGGCGCCGACCTCGACGAACTCACCGAAGGCGATATCGAGAGATACCTGACGTCGCTGCGTGAGAGCTCGCGCGCGACCAGCACCATCGCGCGATTGCTGTCGTCACTTCGCGGTTGGTTCGGCTTCATGATCGATGAAGGCCAGATGGCCAATGATCCGACGGCTCGATTGCGAGGTGGACAACGCGGTCGGACGCTGCCAAAACCCCTCGCTGAGGATTCGATGACGAAGCTGCTCGACAGCATCACGGGCGAGGATGTGGTTGCCAAGCGCGACCGAGCTCTCCTGGAACTTCTCTACGGGACCGGGGCCAGGGTTTCAGAAGCCGTCGGCATCAATCTGCAGGATCTCGACTTCGATGAGGACCTGATAATGGTTCTGGGCAAGGGCTCCAAGCAACGACTCGTGCCCATGGGCGCGACGCTGCGTACGGCACTTGCCACGTACCTCGACGTCGGCGGGCGAGGGGAGTTCCCGGGGGCCCGTCGCTCGTCCAGTCTCTTCTTGAACACCAGGGGAGGTCGACTGTCGCGTCAGGGCGTCGATCTCGTGATCGCGAAGAGGGCGCTGGAGGTGGGTATCGACCGGTCGACGATCAGCGCGCACGTCTTTCGACACAGTTGCGCGACGCACATGTTGGCCCATGGCGCCGACATTAGAGTGGTGCAGGAGCTACTGGGGCACGCTTCGATTTCGACGACGCAGTTGTACACGGCGGTTTCGGTGACCTCATTGAAGCGCGAGTATCTGAGCGCGCATCCTCGCGCGCACGGCTGACTAGAAGAGACCTATGAACTACATCTACTATTTCTTGGCCATCGTGCCCGCCATCGTTCTGCACGAGGTCAGCCACGGCTACGTGGCCAACTTCTTCGGTGATCCCACCGCGAAGGAGAATGGCCGGCTCACCCTCAATCCCATTGCGCACATCGACCCCATCGGGACGATCCTGCTGCCAGCGATCCTGATCTTCTCGGGTCTGCCCCCGATTGGCTACGCCAAGCCTGTGCCGGTCAACGTGGCTCGATTGCGCAACCCACGCACGCAGTCGCTGTACGTGTCACTGGCCGGCCCTCTGGTCAACATCGTGCTCTCGGGCCTTGGCGTGCTGATCACCGAATTCGCCTGGCACGTGGCGAACAGTCAGGCATTGATCACGTTCGGGGTGGACTTTGGAATCATCAACCTCTTCCTGGCGATTTTCAATCTGATCCCGATTCCGCCGCTCGACGGTTCGGCGATCATCGAACGGTTCGTGCCGCGGCGCAAACTCAGTTCGTATTACCAATTTCGCGCACGCGCGCTACCGATCGTCATGGTGTTGTTCCTGCTCAACGCCATGGTGTTCCATATTGGCTACAACGGCCTCAATTCAATTGAGAACTGGTGGATAAGCCTCATCCATTGAGCAGACCCATCGATGCGGCTGCCGACCGGTACCGGGGACCGGCCACCTGCGCCGCCTTTTGCGCGCCCTGCAGCGCAATCGCATTCAGGCGGACCGGGTCGCTGCGAAGCTCTCGAAAGCGCTCGGCGATGGGCGAGAGCGAGTCGATGACGAGTTCGGCGAGGTCGCGCTTCAAGTCGCCGTAGCGCGAGTACCGCGCGGCGATATCCGATGGTGAGGAACCCTCGAAGCTCGAGAATATCTCGAGGAGGTTCGAGAGCCCCGGCTTGGTGTCCCAGTCGAAGCGAACCTCGTTCTCAGTATCGGTCACAGCCTTCTTGATCTTCTTGTCGATGTCGGACGGATCATCGAGAAGGTAGATCGAACCGAGGGGACTCGAGATCGACTTGGACATCTTGCGCGTCGGATCCTGAAGGTCCATCACGCGCGACGCGGCGACGGGCTGCACACCCTCGGGCACAGTGAAGATCTCCCCGTAGCGGTTGTTGAATCGCTCGGCGATGTTACGGGCCAGTTCGAGGTGTTGACGTTGATCGTCGCCTACGGGAACCTGCTCGGCACCGTAGAGGAGAATATCGGCGGCCATGAGCACGGGATAGGTGAGAAGTCCTACGCGATAACCCTCCTGGCGACCTGCCTTCTCCTTGAATTGGGTCATCCGGCTCAATTCACCGTAGGAGGCAACGCACTCGAGCAGCCAGCACAGCTGGGCGTGAAATGGCACCTGACTCTGTATGAAGAGCGTGCAGACCTCAGGGTCGAGCCCGGCGGCGATCAATGAGGCGAGGCAGTCCGTCGTCTGTGCCTGGAGGGTCGCGGGTTCGATTTCGAGCGTCAATGCGTGGAGGTCGACGACGCAGTAGAAGGCCTCCGAGTTCTGAGAATTGACCCACTGCTTGACGGCGCCGAGGTAATTGCCGATGTGCATGGTGCCAGAAGGTTGGATTCCGGAAAGAATTCTCATTATTCCATCGTAGAGGACGGTCAATCGAACCTAATGGCGAGCCAGTAGGCTGTCCGCGTGACCTTCGTCGTGACGACGCCGTCCTTCAGCGGCCCAGTAGAGCTGCTACTCCAGCTGATCAGCAGCCACGATGTCGACATCCTCGACATCCCGCTCGAGCCGATCGTCGACGCCTTCATCGAGGCGCTGCGTGATGAATCGAGAGTCCTCGAGGTTGACGAACTGTCCGAATTCCTACTGGTCGCGTCCATCCTGCTCGAGATGAAGAGCCAACGTTTGCTGCCTGGTCGTGACAGCACCGAACCCGATGAGGAATTCGTCGGTTGGGAGGAACGCGACGTCCTACTGGCACGGCTCCTGGAACTACGGACCTACGCCGCACTCTCGGATGCCTTCGTCTCACTATTCGAAAGGGCCAGTCGATCGTTCCCGCGACTTCGGGGGATCGACGATGGATTCCTCGTACGTCCACCAGATCTCCTCGCGGGTGTCACCACCGCGCAGCTCGCTGGAGCGTACCTACGCGGTATCGAGGAGAAGCCCGTTCCTGTGGTGCGGCTCAACCACGTGACGGTCGACGCGGTGACCGTCGCCGAGACCGTCGTCGCGCTCTCCCAGCGGCTGCCGACGATGGGCCGACTCTCATTTCGAAGTCTGACCGAGGGGCTCGGGAGCCGCATCGAGGTCATCGTTCACTTTCTCGCGCTGCTCGAGTTGTGCAAGCTCGGACATATTGACTTGGGCCAAGGCTCGACCTTCGGCGACGTTGAAATCGAGTGGCTGGACGTCTCGCTCGGTCTGGATCTTGGAAAGGTTGATAGCTATGAGGGATGAGTTCTCATTGGAACAGAAACTCGAAGCGATGCTCACGGTGGCGCTCGAGCCTATCTCCACCGAAGAACTCGCCGACGTCGTCGATGCCGATGCCGAACTCGTTCTGGCAACGCTTCGTGCGCTTCGTGACGAGTACGTCGAAGGACACAGGGGGTTCACGTTCTCCGAACTGGCGAGCGGATGGGTGATGCAGTCCTCGCCCGAGGTCGCCGAATGGGTCACCAAGTTCGCGAATCGCGACGTCTCGCACCGGTTGAGTTCCGCGGCGCTCGAAACCCTCGCGATCATCGCCTACCGTCAACCGGTGTCGCGCGCCCAGATCACGGCGCTGCGCGGGGTCAACGTCGACGGCGTCTCGCGCTTGCTGGAGCAGCGCGGTTATATCGAGGAGAAGGGACGAGCGGCGGGCCCGGGCCAATCGATACTCTACGGAACCACCGAACTCTTCCTCGATCGAATGGGCCTTTCGTCGGTGAGTGACTTGCCGCCGATCGAGGACTTCATGCCGCCGGTCGAAACTGCGCATGCCATCGTCGACGAGATGCTCCAGAACGCCGGCGATATTTCCGAGGACTCGTAGATGGAAGAGGGCGAGCGACTCCAGAAGACGCTGGCGCGAGCGGGCTTCGGATCGCGACGGCTGTGTGAGATCCTCATCGGAGAGGGACGCGTCACGATCGACGGACGAGTCGCCGAACTTGGTAACCGCGTACATCCCGAGACCCAGGTGATCTGTGTTGATGGGGCGCTCGCTCCGACCGCTCAGAACATGGTGTACTTCCTGCTGAACAAGCCTGACGGGGTCGTGACGACCGCGTCGGATCCCCAGGGGCGCACGACGGTTCTGATGCTCGTCGAGTCGCCCGTGCGGATCTTTCCCGTCGGTCGCCTCGACATGAACACTGAAGGTCTGCTCATCCTGACGAATGATGGACGACTCGCGCACCTGCTCACGCACCCGAGCTCGGGCATCGCGAAGGAGTACCTCGCACGCGTCGAGGGGGACCCTTCCCCGGCGGCGATTCGCCGTCTTCGCGAAGGTGTCGAACTCGAGGATGGCATGACGAGCCCAGCCCAGGTGAGCCGGGTCAGCGAAGGCCTCCTGCGCATAGTGATCCACGAGGGACGAAATCGTCAGGTGCGCAGGATGTGTTCCGCCGTTGGTCACGACGTCACGCGTCTGGTGCGCACGAGGATTGGCCCGCTCCAGGATGCGACCCTCAGCCCCGGCTCCTCGCGCCAACTCTCCCTGATCGAGGTCCGCCGTCTCATGGAGGCCGTTGGAATGAACGACGAGATCGCATCTACGATGCCATCATGACGTTTCCACTTCTCCGCGGTCTTCGCGGTGCGACCACGTGCAGCGACGATACCCCCGACGCGATCTCAGAATCGACGCAGGAACTACTGCTGCAGATGATGGAGCGCAACGAACTGGCGCACGACGACATCGTGAGCGTTCTCTTCACCACATCGACCGATCTCGTCTCGGCGTTTCCGGCCACGTCGGCACGGGGAGTGGGTTTTGGCGACATTCCCCTCATTTGCGCGAGCGAGATCGCGGTACCCGGCTCCAAGGAGCGTTGCGTGCGTGTGCTTATGCACGTCTACACCACGCGATCACGGTCCGATATGCGTCACGTCTACCTGCGCGACGCGCAATCCCTGCGCGATGACCTCCGCGGATAGCCGTCACGCCCACGTGGTGGGCCTCGGACTGATCGGCGCATCGGTGGCGCTGGCACTCACGAAGGCCGGCTGGACGGTGACGGGGTCGGACCTGGATGCGGATGTCGTCAACAGCGCGCGTGCGTCGCACGTGATCATCGATGACGTAATTGGTCCAGAGACCGAACTGGTCGTCATCGCGACGCCCGCGGGTGCCGTGGCGGCTGTCGCCAACGAAGTCCTCGACACCCTCCAGAGCCCCACGGTAATCGTGACCGACGTCGCCGGCGTCAAGGGGGCGATCGTCGCTGATGTGCGCGATCCGCGTTTTCTTGGCGGGCACCCCATGGCCGGTTCTGAACTTCGAGGTCTCAAGGGTGCTCGCGACGATCTCTTCAATGGCTGCACCTGGGTCCTCACGCCCACCGATGAGACCCAACCCGCCCTCTACAGCGCGTTGCACGGCATCCTTCGAGAGATTGGCGCCAACGTCGTCGCGGTGAGCACCGAGGATCACGATCGTCTCGTCGCGCTGGCGAGCCACGTGCCGCATCTGCTCGCTGGCGCCCTGATGAATGAAGCCACCGACGCCGCCGAGCAGGACGCGGTGCTCTTGCAACTCGCAGCGGGTGGTTTTCGCGATATGACCCGTATCGCTGCTGGTGACCCGGCCATCTGGCCGGACATCCTCTTCGAGAACAAATCCGCGATCATCCAGACCATCACGTCATTGCAGGTTCGTCTGGATTCTCTGCGCGCAGCACTCGACGCCGGTGTGCGCGCGACGGTGGAGGAGAGCCTGCGCACCGCGTCAGAGGCGCGTCGGAAGCTGCCCGGTCGAGCCCTCAGCTCTGAGAATCTCGCCTACCTCCGTGTCGTTATCTCGGACCAACCAGGTTCGCTCGCCACGGTGACCAGAGCCGCCTCGGAGTTGCTGATCAACATCTACGACATTGAGATCGCCCACGGCATCGAAGGCGTGGGAGGAACCTTGCTGCTCGCTGTCGATGCGAACGATGCTCGACGACTCGCTGACGCGCTGGACGCCCTCGACTTCAAGGTGGCTCAAGAACAATGAGCGCAATCGTTCACGTTGAGTCGGCGGCGTCGCTTCACGGGGTGCTTCGTGTGCCCGGCGACAAGAGTGCGTCGCATCGGGCGCTGATGATCAGCGCTCTCGCCGCGGGTACCAGCACGATTGAGGGGATGTCGCTCGGTCACGACGTACAGGCGACTGGCGTCATCATCGAGCAACTCGGGGCGCAGCGTACCGTTGAGGACGACGTGGTGACCGTCGATGGTCCTGTCGACGGCTTGCGGGTCGCTGACGCGCCCCTGGACTGTGGCAACTCGGGCACCACGATGCGGCTGCTGTGCGGACTCGTCAGCGGCGTGACGGGGCTTCACCACTTGGTCGGTGACGCTTCGCTGTCGAAGCGCCCGATGAACCGGGTCGCGTCACCACTCGGGTTGATGGGTGCCGTGATCCGAGGACACGGCGAGACCGTGACGGCACCGCTCACCGTCGAGGGTCGACCGCCGCTTCGAGCGATTGATTTCCGCGTCCCCTCACCGAGCGCACAGGTGAAGTCCGCGATCCTGCTGGCGGGCCTCGGCGCTGACGGCGTCACCACGGTCCGCGAGGACGTGCGAACGCGCACCGCGACCGAGGACATGTTGCGATTCGCCGGGGTGTCCGTGCAGAGCGACGACGAAGGGCTTGGACGAGTCGTGACGCTACGGCCGGCACGCCCGGTCCCTCGCCGGTGGCAGATTCCGGGCGACCCGTCGCAGGCGGCTTTCTTTTGCGTTCTGGGCCTTATCCACCGCGACGCTCGGATTGAGATCGTTGACGTCGATGGCGCACCGGAACGGACTGGTTTCGTCGGCGTGCTGCAGCGAATGGGCGGTGATCTCGTCCGCTCGACCGACGGGAGTCGAGACTCGCTGACCAGCGTCTCATCCACGTTGGTCGCCACGGAGATCCTCGCCAGTGAGATTCCGTCGGTCGACGAGGTACCGGCGCTCGCCGTCGCCGCGGCCGCCGCACGGGGCGTGACGTCGTTTCGCGACATGGGAGAACTTCGTCTCAAGGAGTCGGACCGCTTCGAAGGCTCCATGGCGCTGGCGAGAGCCGTTGGTTGTCACGTGTGGAGCGAGGGCGACGACTTCTTCATTGAAGGCCTCGCCAACGCGGAGGCCTTCAGGGATTTTGAGATCGCCGCGGGCCTGGATCACCGCATCGTCATGTCCGCGGCCGTTGCGGGCACCGCCGGCAAGGGTTGTTCGATCGCCGGTGCCGATACCGTGCAGTCGAGTTATCCGCACTTCTTTCGAGATCTGGCGTCGCTGCGATGAGCCACGAGATCATCGCCATCGACGGTCCCGCCGGTTCGGGTAAGTCAACGGTGGCCCGGGCCGTGGCGCACCAACTTGGTTGGGCGTTCCTGGACACCGGCGCGATGTACCGGGCACTGACCTGCGAGGCCCTCCAGCGAGGCCTGGACGTGAACGACGAGGAGGGGATTGCCGAGCTCGCTCGTAGTGTCGACATCGTCACCGCGCCGCGCACCCTCGTCAACGGACGTGACGTGGAAGGGGAGATCCGCTCCGAGCCCGTCAACCTGGCCGTTTCGGTGATCGCCGCGAATCCGCGAGTTCGCGAGTCAATGGTGAAACGACAACGCGAGCTCGCCAGTCACCAGGACGGCACCGTTGTCGAGGGTCGTGACATCGCAACGGTCGTCTTCCCTGATGCCACGCTCAAGATCTACTTGACGGCTTCGCTCGAGGAGCGATCGCGTCGTCGAGGCGACGAGGGCGTGGAATCGGTTTCGCGCCGCGATCAGGCTGATTCCACCCGCGAGGCGTCGCCGCTTCGTCAAGCGGATGGTGCGCTCGTGCTAGACACGACAGGTCGAAGTGTTGATGACATCGTGGGAGAGATCGTTCAATGCCTGAAGAACATCGCCTAGAACTGAATCCCAAGAAGACACCCACCTATCGGGTGGTGACCGTCTTGCTCGTCGGGCTGTCGCGACTCCTGTTCCGACCGACGGTGGTCGGCGCGGAGAACATTCCCCTGGAGGGTCCGGTGCTGATCGCACCCATTCACCGTTCGAACGTTGACTTCGCCTTCACCCTTTTCATGTCCCCGCGCAAGGTGTTCTTCATGGCCAAGGATTCGATCTTTCGCGTACCGCTCCTGGGGACGCTCGTCACCCACCTGGGGGCGTTTCCGGTGAAGCGAGGTTCTGCCGATCGCGAGTCGATGGCGAGCGCGGAAGAGGTGCTGCGTCAAGGGCACGCTCTCGTCCTGTTCCCCGAAGGTACCCGCAAGGAAGGACCCTCCGTCCACACGCTGCACGATGGCGCGATGTTCGTGGCCGCCCGCACCGGAGCGACGGTCGTACCGGTCGGGATCGGGGGGAGTGACCGGGCCATGCCACTGGGGGCGAGGTTTCCGCGACCCGCCAAGATTCGTATCGTGGTGGGTCGGCCCATCCTTCCGCCGGTATCGGAAGGGCGAGTTTCTCGTTCAGCCGTCAGCGCGAAAAGCGAGGAATTGCGATCCGAACTCGAGAGGGTCTACCACCAGAGCCTGGCCGTTGACTAGGGGTTGACTCGCCATCGAAACCGGGACATGCTTGCCGGCCCCCAACCGGGTGACCTCGAGTCCTCGCTTAGCGCTCGCGCCACCACGTGCCGAAGACGACCTTGGTGTAACGGAACCCGAACAGGAAGTTCTTGCCCTTCTTGGTCGTTCCCGAGTAACGCGGATGCCACACGGTGGGGACCTCAGCCGCTCGCCAACCGCGCTTCAAACACGTGATGAGCAGTTCGGCGGTCTGGTACTGCTCCTGAGTCAAGCGATCGATGACATCAGCCATCATGGTGACCCGCAATCCCCGGTAGCCGGTCGACGTGTCGGTCAGGTTGGCGCCCGTCATTCGATTCATGATGAACGAGAAGAAGAACACACCCACCTTTCGGAAACGGTCCGACGTCTTGTCAACGCCGAGTCGCCGGCTCGCGACGACGAAATCAGCCTTGTCCTCGAGGAGGGGGGCAAGTACCTGGGGAATTTCGGCGGGATCGTTCTGTCCGTCGGCGTCGAGGGTCACGATGAACTTGACGCCGTTGTCGATGCAGTAGCGGTACGTCACCTGCAGCGCCACACCGTGACCCAGATTGACGGGGAACTCGATGACGATGACGCCGGGAAAGGTCCTCGCGATCTCCGCGGTTCGGTCCTCGCCGCCATCGACGACGACGAGCGTCGTGTAGGCCAGCCCATTGATCGTGGCGGGCATCTTCTCGAGCACGCCGGCAATGTTGCCTTCCTCCTCATACGCGCAGATCGAAGCGACTATCTCTTCGGGCTTGAAGCCGGGGTGCTCGCGCTCGAGCTGGGCGAGTGCCTGCTCAATGGCGTAGGCACGAAGCCGCGTCGCACGTCGTTTTTCGAGGTCTACGGTGGCCATGATTCTCCTTAAAGGGACTTTGCGTGCGCGAACACGCGCCGAACCATCGGTTCGAAGTGCTCGAGTGGTTCAGAAACGTAGAGGGGGTCGAATGCCTTCTGATCCCACGAGTCAGCGAACGTGCGCGCCAGTTCGAACCACGTCTCATCGACGTACTTCGTGCGCAGGTCGGGATCCCAACCGAGGTACTCGTAGTAGTAGCGACCCTGGAAGTCCTGGTGGAAGGCCACCATGCAGTAGACGTCGTGGCGGACATAGGGCTTGAGGATCTCCGCGGCGATCTTCGGATGGTTGGCCACCGAAATGAGTTTCCCGACGTCGTGCAGGAGTGCGGCGACCACGATCTGCTCGTCAGCACCGTCGCGCTCGGCTCTCGAGGCCGTCTGGAGTGCGTGCTCCATCTGGTCGACGGAGAAGCCGTCGGTAATCGCGCTTAGGCCCTTAACCATCGCGAGCAACTGCTCAGCGACCCGAGGTTGCGCTGCAACCGTCTCTTCAGCGATGGTCATCCACTGCTCGCGCGTGGACGTCTCCATGCTCGAGAAAGATTTCACGTAGAAATAATAGCAATTCTGGCAAGATTCAAGGGTTCAACGGCTGGAGGCCGCCAGGACCTGGGCCGCGGTGAACTCTCGATCAGCCTGTCCGTCGAACGTGGACACCAGCGGCGTCGCCAACGCGAGGTCGATGACGGCCGAGAGGGTCTTGAGCATCTCACGCAGCTCCGGTGGAGGTGGAAAGTACTCATCCTCGACGATGACCGTATCGATGGTGACGCCCTGCTCGGGGTTCAGATAGTCGAGGACCTCGTTGACGAGGGACTCCGGCGCCGACGCACCGGCCGTCACCGCAACCGTGCCCGTGAGGTCGTCGGGGAGCTCGAACGCGCCGTTGATACGAAGCACCCGTGCACAGCCGACCGCTTCGGCCACCTTGGCCAGAGCTGCGGTGTTGGACGAATTCGCCGATCCGATGACCACGACGGCGTCGGCCTGTCCGGCGATCGCCCGCAACGCGGCTTGTCGATTCGTGGTCGCGAAGCAGAGATCGGAGCGATTCGGCATCCAGATATCGGGGAACCTCTGTTGCGCGTAATCGCGAAGATGCTGCCATTCGTCGAAGCTCAATGTCGTTTGGCTGAGGAGGGCGAAGGGGCCGGGCTCGCCGACCAATCGGTCGATATCATCGGTCGATTCGATGAGATGCACCGACTCTGGGGCGACCGCCATGGTCCCGACCGCTTCCTCGTGGCCTTCATGACCCACGTACAGGACGGTGTAGCCCTTGCGGGCGCGGACCTTCAGCTCATGGTGGACCTTGGTCACCAGTGGGCACACAGCGTCGATGACCGCGCCCCCAGACCTCCTCGCCATCTCGATGACCTCGGGGGGAGAGCCGTGTGCGCTGAGCATCACGGGCGCGCCCGGAGGCACATCGGCGACGTCGTCGATGAAGACCACGCCGAGCGACTTGAAGTGCTGCACCACGAATTGATTGTGAACGATCTCGTGGTAGCAGAACACCGGAGGTTCGAACACCCTCGTCATCCAGTCCAGGGCCTTTATGGCCTTCTCGACACCCGCACAAAAGCCCCGCGGGGCCGCCAAGACCACTTTGTCAACGCTCACGCTGACCAGCCTAGTAATCCACGATTGCAATGAGTGCCTAGGCTGGACGAGTGTCCGGAGCCCGAATTTCCTCTATATCCCATGATTCACCGGCGTCGCTGGTGGATCTGGTGGTGGGCGACGAACTTATTTCCGTCAACGGACGCGAGCCCACGGACATCATCGAGTACCAGCAACTGATCGACGGTGACGTCGTGACCCTGTTGGTGCAACGCGGCGACGAGCCCGTGTCGCGCAAGGTCACGATTCGCAAGGAGATAGGCCAACCCCTTGGCCTCGCCATTGATTCAGCGGTCTTCGACCGGATCCGCACCTGCGACAATCACTGCTCGTTCTGTTTCATCTACCAACTGCCCAAGGGCATGCGACGTTCGCTCTACGTGAAGGACGACGATTTCCGTCTGTCATTCCTCTACGGCAACTACACGACCCTCACCAGGTTCACGGAGTTCGATCTCGAGCGCGTGATCGACGAGGGACTCTCCCCCCTGTACGTCTCGATCCATTCGACGAACCCGGAACTGCGCGCCGAGATGCTGCGAAATCCCCGCGGGGCGACCAGCCTGCGCTGGCTACGCGAACTCCTACGCGCCGGCATTGAAGTCCACGCGCAGGTAGTCGTGTGCCCCGGCGTCAACGACGGCCTCGAGTTGGAACGAACCCTGCACGACGTGATCTCGCTCTATCCGGAATTGACCTCGGTGGCGCTGGTCCCGGTCGGCGTCAGTGATTTCTCGCTCGAGGAGAGCATGCGACCTCACAACGAGGCGGAGGCTCGACACGTCGTCCAGCTCGCCGAGCGATTCCAGGGGCTGACCCTTGAGGTGCTCGGTCGGGTGTCGGTATTCGCCAGCGACGAGTTCTACCTGGTGGCCGGCATCACGCCGCCGTCGGCCGCGAACTTCGAGAGCCTCGATCAGGCCGAGAACGGAATCGGGCTGGTGGCGGCGTTCCGCGAGAGTTTCGAGGGCGGCGAGTCAATGGAAAAGTTGGGCACCGGCTTCTTCCAGTCGGTCGACGGGGCGCCCGAATGGGGGTACCGGGCTGCTCGCGGCGGCTCGACGAACGAACCGAGTGGGGATAGGTTGCTGGTGATCACCGGCGAGTACGCCGCCCCCATCCTGCGTGAACTCTTTGACGCGCACGGTTTCAGCGACGTCGAGACCCTGGCCGTTCCCAACAGCTATTTCGGTGGAAATATCAAGGTAGCGGGTCTTTTGACCGGTCAAGACCTCATGCGCGCCTTGGCCGACGTACCCCCAAGTACCGTCTGTCTGCTACCGGACGTCTGCCTATCGGAGGGAAGGTTCCTCGATGGCCTTACACTGGAGGACTTGCCCCATCCCGTCATTACCGTGCGCACAACGGGTCAAGATCTGAGAAGCACCCTCGAATCGTTGCGCTCAAAAGGACTGGTCTCATCATGAAGAAGCCTCAGGTGGTCATCGTCGGGCGTCCCAACGTCGGCAAGAGTTCGCTCGTCAACCGTCTCGCCGGCAAACGACTGGCCGTGGTCGAAGAGCACCGGGGTGTGACGCGCGACCGAAAGGCGGTCGAGATCGACTGGCGCGGTGTCACGTTCGACGTGGTGGACACCGGTGGTTGGCTCGAGGTGGGTGACGCGCTCGAGGCGAAGGTCTCCCAGCAGGCCAACGCCGCACTCGCCACCGCGGACTTGGTGCTGCTGGTCGTGGACGTAACGACCGGACTGGTCGACGAGGACACGCACGCAGCGCGTTGGGCGCTTCGCAGCGGACGCCCCGTGGTCTTGGTCGTCAACAAGGTCGACGACACCCAGCACGAGGCGAACAGCTGGGAGTTCCTCAAACTCGGCGCTGGCGACCCCCATACGATCAGCGCCCTGCACGGACGCGGTGCTGGTGACCTTCTCGACTACATCGTTGACGAGTTGGGAGAGCAGATCCAGGTCGAAGAGGCTGCTGAGGCCGATGACGACGGTGCTCTACGCGTCGCGATAGTCGGTCGCCCCAATGTGGGCAAGTCAACGCTGTTCAATCAGTTGATCGGTGAGGAACGCTCGGTCGTGCACGACATGCCCGGCACCACTCGTGACGCGATCGACACCGTGGTCCAGACCGAGGCTGGTCTGATCCGCTTCATCGATACCGCGGGCATGCGTCGTAGGGCCAAGACCGAGGCCGGTCTGGAGACCTACGCCGTGCTGCGCAGCCTCGACGCGCTCGATCGGGCCGACATCGCAGTGCTCGTGATCGACGCGACCGTTGGCGCCACGGGTCAGGATCAGCGGCTCGCCGAGCGGATTTCAGCCGCGGGGTGCCCTTCACTGGTCGTTCTCAACAAGTGGGAGCTCGTGGCGACTGAAGAGCGTGAATCGGTGCTCGCCACCGTGGGCGAGAAGTTGGCATTCCTGGGTGACGCGCCGGTAATGAAGACCACCGCCACATCTGGCAAGGGTGTGCACCGTATCCTGCCCGCCCTGTCGATCGCCGCCGCCGACTACGTGAAGCGTGTTCCCACCGGTGCGCTCAACCCAGCGATCCGCGACCTCCAGATCAAGCAACCGGCACCCACCGGAAAGATCCGCTACGCGGTGCAGGGCGCCACCGAGCCGCCGACGTTCACCCTGTTCGTGGCCGGTCGCCTCCCTTCCACCTACATGCGCTACGTCGAGCGCTCCCTGCGCGAGCGCTTCGAGCTCGGCTCGGTACCTGTTCGGGTACGCGTTCGAGTCGAATAGTGGCCAGTTGGTGTGAAACCTGCGATCGACCCGTCGAGGGCGAGATCTGCGATGTCTGCGGCAACAAGGTCGGTGAGGCGGCTCGAGAACCAATGCCGTGGCTGTGGCGATTCTTCCTTGTCACCACCGCGATCTACCTGATATGGCGCATCTATCAGTTAGTTTCTTGGCTATCCCACTAGGAGGTTCATTGTGCCCGTCTATGCCCTCGGCGACAGAACGCCGACCATCCACCCGGACGCGTTCGTGCACCCCGACGCGATCATTATCGGTGATGTCCGCATTGGCGCCGAGTCGTCGATCTGGCCCAGTGCGGTGCTGCGCGGCGACTACGGCACGATAATCGTGGGGGAGAGGACCTCGATCCAGGACGGCACAGTGGTCCACGCCGTCGCCCAGTTCCCCACCGTGATCGGCGACGACTGCGTGATTGGCCATCTCGCGCACCTCGAAGGCTGCGTCATCCACGATCGGGCACTCGTGGGCAGCGGCTCGGTCGTGCTGCATCAAGCGAACGTCTTCAGTGGCGCGACGGTGGCCGCGGGAGCGGTGGTTCGCAATCGGATGGACGTCCCGGCGAACGCCCTGGCGGTCGGGGTGCCGGCGAAGCTAAAACTCGATGCGAGTTCCGAGCCTCTCATCAGCGCCGCGGCGGAGCTCTACGTCATGAATGCGCACCGTTACCAGAACGAACTGCGCATTCTCTAGCCGTTCGAGACCGCGACGAGTCGCTCGAGTGCGACGCCCGCGTCACCAGCGAGCACGTGCGTTTCGGCGAGTTCGAAGCCCTCGGCGAGCGTGCGAGCTCTTCCCCCGACCATGAGTGCGAGTCCCGCATTGGCGCACGCGACATCAAAGACTGGACCCTGTCGTCCCTCCAGGAAGTCCCGCACGACGGCGACGTTGAAGGCGACGTCACCGCCTCGTATGCTCGCCACGTCGTGGTGGCGACCAAGCTCGCCCGCCGCGTCGAGTCGTTGCACGTCCACGCCATCTGGTGTGATGAGATGCAGCGTCGAATCGGCACCCAACGACAGTTCGTCAAGCCCGTCATCGGCGTTCACCAGGATCGCATTACGAATGCCGCGCGCGCTCAGTACATGGGCCATGTGGTCCAGGAGGTGACGCTGCGCCACGCCGATAAGGGCCCGCTCGACCAGCGCAGGGTTCGCCAATGGGCCCAGCACGTTGAAGATCGTCCGAAAGCTCAGCGCTCGGCGGATCGGCGTGAGATAGCCGAGAGCGAAATGGAAGGTTGGCGCGAAAAGGAAGCCGATACCTGCCTCGCGCACGCAGGCCCGCACGACGTCCTCGGAGACGTCCAGGCGCACGCCGAGGGCCTCGAGAACGTCCGCTGAACCCACTGACGACGAGGCGGCCCGGTTTCCGTGCTTGGCCACCGGCACCCCGCATCCCGCGACGGCGAGTGCCGCCATGGTCGATATGTTGACGGTATGGAGTTGGTCCCCACCGGTTCCGACGATGTCAATCGCATCAGGGCCGACCGAGAAGGTGGTCGCCGACGCCATCATCGCGTCGATGAAGCCGGTCATTTCCTCGGCGGTTTCGCCCTTCGCCGTCAAGGCGGTCAGGAAGCTCGAGATCAGCAAGCCCTCGACCTGGCCGTTGAGGATCTCCATCAATGCGTCGCGAGCCTCGTGGCGCTCCAAATCAGTACCGCGGACCAGCGGATTGAGAACTTGAGCTGCGAACGAGGTGATCATCGATACGTGGCGAGGGGTCTCGTTGGCATGCTGACAATGTAGTCGTGAGTGGTCATGGTGTCGCCACAACTACGATTTGTTATCTATGGGTACGTATCTGGACGACATCGTCGAATGGCATCGAACCCGCTCCCTCGGTGATCACCGGTCGTGGCGCGAGCGGATGGAGAGTGTCAGGTACACGGGCAGTTCGATGCGTGAGGCCCTCGACGCGAAAGCATCGTCGTCGGTCAAGGTCATCGCGGAGGTGAAGCGACGTTCACCTTCCAAGGGTTGGATCGATGAGCATCTGGACCCGGCGGGCCTCGCGCAGGAGTACGTTCGCGGTGGCGCGAGTGCGATCTCAGTGCTGACCGACGCACCCCATTTTTCGGGTTCGACCGAGGATCTGGCCGCCGTGCGCGCCAGCGTCGCGGTGCCAATCCTGCGCAAGGACTTCACGGTGAGCGAGAACGACGTCATCGACACCGCGGCGATGGGCGCCAGCACCGTGCTGCTCATCGTGGCGGCCTTGAGCGTCGAGGAATTGTCCAGTTTCCTCGCGATCGCCCGTCATTGTGGCATCGACGCATTGGTCGAGGTGCACGACAGCGAAGAGGCCCGGATTGCCATTGACCTCGGAGCCAGCATCATTGGCGTCAACCAACGCGACCTGAAGACCTTCGAGGTCGATTCCCGTCGTGCCGCCGGCGTCATCTCCGCGCTCCCGTCCTCGATCATCGCCATCGCGGAGTCCGGCCTTCGAGCCCCGCTCGACGTCGAAGCCGCCGCCGAGGCTGGTTTCGACGCCGTCCTGGTCGGTGAGGCCTTCGTGCGAGCGAGCGACATCGAATCATGCGTGCGTTCATTTTCAACGATCCCTAGGGTTGCTCGTGCTTGATCTCCGTGCGCTTCCCTATTTCATAAAGATCTGCGGTGTCACTACCGTTGACGACGCCCTGGCCGTCCAGCAACTCGGTGCATCCGCGCTGGGACTCATCATGGCCCCGTCAAGTCGACAGATTACGCTGGCGCAGGCCCGTGCCATAGCCCAGGCGACCGAGGGGTCACTGCTTCGTACCGCCGTCTTTCGCAACGACAGTGACGAGTTCATCATCGAGGTCGTTGACGCCACCGGGGTCGACCTCGTACAGATTCATGGACCGCTGCGTGACGGCGTACTGGATCAATTGCGCACTCGCGGGGTCTCGATCATCAAGGCACTCTCGGTCGATGACGCTGACTTTGCATGTTTCGACGACGCAAGCGTTGACGCCGTCCTGGTCGATGGACCGAGTCCAGGTAGCGGGAAGAGCCATTCGTGGTCAGCGCTCCGCCAGCGCCAGTTCGCCGTCCCGGTGATCATCGCTGGCGGGCTCGACCCGAGCAACGTCGCCGGGCTGATCGACGAGTTGTCGCCGTGGGGCGTCGACGTGGCCACGGGTGTCGAGTCTGCCCCTGGCGTGAAGGATGTGGCGCTGGTCACGTCGTTTGTGGAGCGGGCCCGCCATAGTTTCGTACGAGGAGAGGAATGACGTGAGCACGTCACCGACATATATGGATGCCCCGGATTCGCGCGGCCACTTCGGGAGTTTCGGTGGGAGATTCGTCCCCGAGGCTCTGATGCCGGCGTGTCTTGAATTGCAGAGTGCCTTCGTGGAGGCGTGGGGTGACCCTTCCTTCATGGACGACTACCGCACGGTGCTTCGCGAGTTCGGAGGTCGACCAACGCCGGTCACGCCCTTGCACCGGCTCTCGTCACAACTGGGCATCGAGCTCTTCGCGAAGCGCGAAGACCTCGCCCACACCGGATCGCACAAGATCAATAACGTCGTGGGCCAGACCCTGCTCGCCAAGCGAATGGGCAAGACCCGAGTGATCGCCGAGACCGGTGCCGGCCAGCACGGCGTCGCCACCGCCACCGCGGCGGCACGATTGGGGCTCGAGTGCACCGTCTTCATGGGCGAAGTCGACACCGAACGCCAGGTCTTGAACGTGTTTCGTATGGAATTGCTCGGCGCCACCGTGGTCCCGGTGACGTCGGGGAGCCGAACCCTCAAGGACGCGGTCAATGAGGCCATGCGTGAATGGGTGACGTGCGTCGCCGACACCCACTACTGCCTCGGTTCGGTCATGGGACCGCATCCGTTCCCGTGGATGGTGCGCGAGATGCAGAGCATCATCGGTACCGAGGCGGCCCAGCAGATGCGTGAGCTCGGCGTGGGCGATCCCGACATGGTCGTGGCGTGCGTGGGGGGCGGTTCGAACGCCGCCGGCATCTTCTCGGGCTTCGCCAACGCTCCGACGCGCCTGATCGGCGTCGAGGCAGCGGGCGGGAGCGCGGTGGGCAAGGGGTCGCCCGGCGTTCTTCACGGTATGAGGTCGCTCCTGATGCAGGACGAGTTCGGTCAAATCGAGGAGGCGTTTTCGATCTCCGCTGGTCTTGACTACCCGGGCATCGGACCCGAGCACGCGTATCTCGCCGAGAGTGGCCGAGCCGAGTATTTCGCCATCGCTGACAACGAGGTGATCAACGCGCTTCAGATGTTGAGCCTGAGCGAGGGGATAATCCCCGCCCTCGAGACGGCGCACGCCGTCGCGTGGATCCTGCAGGAAGCCGGCAACGAGATCCCCCTCGGATCGAGCGTTCTCTTGAACCTTTCGGGACGCGGCGACAAGGACGTGGCCCAGGTCCGTGAGATGCTGCGAGGCCCACAATGAAGTCGCTCGAAACCTACCTGCGAGCCCTTCGAGCGACGGGGCGCAAGTCGCTCGTTCCATATTTCGTCGCCGGGCTCACGCCGGACTGGCTGCAGCACGTCGAGGCGGCGGCGCACGCCGGGGCGGACGCCATCGAGATCGGCATCCCGTTCTCTGATCCGATGATGGATGGGGTGGTGATTCAAGAGGCTGCCTTCCGGGCGCTCGAACGAGGCACCACGCTTGACAGCGTGTGCGCCGAGCTCGCCGGGATCGCGACATCGATTCCGCTCATCACAATGACGTACTACAACATCTTCCACCACTACGGGCTCGAGAGGTCGACCGGCACGTTGCGCGCCGCCGGCGTCACGGGCGCCATCGTGCCGGATCTTCCGCTCGAGGAGGCGGACGAGTGGATTGCGGCGTGCGCCACGCGCGACGTCGCCACGATCTTTCTCGTCGCGCCATCCAGTCCTGCTGATCGAATCTCCACGATAGCGACAGCGACTGAAGGATTCTGTTACGCGTCGGCCCGTATGGCGGTGACCGGACGATCGAGCGACGCCGGCGAAGGCTCGCGAGTCGTCAACAGTGTGCGCGAGGTATCGGATATCCCCACCTTCATCGGTATCGGTATCGCCTCGCCCGAGCAGGCTCGCGACGCTGCCGCCCTGAGTGACGGTGTCATCGTCGGCTCGGCTTTGGTGCAGTTGATTCTCGACGGCGCGACCAGTTCGGACGTCGAGGACTTCGTTGGTTCGTTCCGTAGGGCAATCGACGGGGGCGCTCCGACAGCACGCTGACGACGGCATCGGGGCATAGTCTTTTGGAACGAACATTTAGAAATGCTTAAAATCCCTTAAATTCCTAGCTCTTGTGAAGCCCTTCACGAATACGCGCCAAATACCACTTGAGCGGCGATTTGTGGTGTTAAACCTGAATTGAGTCGTCAACCCGACGAGTCGAAGTGATCATATGTGGGGGGTTTTAAATGTCAGATCAGAAAATCGCGGATCCCGGTCCACTGGGGCTTGCTGGGTTCGCAATGACGACGTTCTGCTTGAGTGCCGCCAACGCGAATCTTTGGAAGGGTGCGTCGGTGTCTGCCGCACTTGCGCTCGCCTTGATCTATGGTGGATTCGCACAGATTCTGGCCGGAATGTGGGAATTCGTCCGCAAGAACACCTTTGGGGCCTTGGCGTTCACGTCCTATGGTGCGTTCTGGATCGGCTTTTACATTCTGCTGAAGGTTCCAGCGGTGGCGTCAGGCGACACGACCAATACGGTGGCCATCTATCTGCTGGCGTGGACAATCTTCACGCTGTACATGACCGTGGCCGCAGTCAAGACCAACACTGCCTTGCTCCTGGTGTTCGTCGTCCTGTCGGCAACCTTCATTTGCCTGACCATTGGTAACTGGGGAGCCGGGCACACCGACTTCGTCAGGGCCGGCGGATGGCTTGGTCTGCTCACGGCGTTGTTGGCCTGGTACGCATCGGCGGCGGGCGTCATCAACGAGACCCATGGCAAGACCGTCTTGCCACTGGGCTAAGGTACGTAGCACTGGTGTCTTGACACCGGACCCAACCGCCAACAGCGCCCCTGCCTCACGGCACGGGCGCTGTTGGCATTTCAAATCGAAACCGGAGTACGCCACGACAAACTGCAGTAGAAGTGGTAGTAGTTATAACGAATTCAATCTCTCGACAATCGTTGAGAGACCGTCAGAGTGGGGGATTCAATGACCGAAGCGAAACTGGAAGCCTGGCTGGATGAGACGAGGGTGTTCGCACCGAGTCCGGAGTTCGCCAAGCAGGCGAACGCGCAGCCGTCGATATACGTCGAGGCCGAAGTCGATCCCGTCACCTGGTGGCGAAAGCAAGCTGATCGATTGGTCTGGCACACGGAGCCCAAGAACACTCTGGAGTGGGATCTCCCGTTCGCGCGTTGGTTCAGTGATGGGACGCTGAACGCGAGCGTCAACTGCGTGGACCGTCACGTGGCTGACGGCAAGGGTGACAAGGTTGCCTACCACTGGATCGGTGACGCTGAAGGCGAATCTCGCACCATCACGTACCGACAACTCCAGGAGATGGTCTGCCAGGCGGCGAACGCACTCAGCGAACTCGGCGTGAAGACGGGCGACCGTGTCGCCGTCTACATGCCCATGATCCCCGAGGCCGTGGTCGCAATGCTCGCCATTGTCCGACTCGGCGCCGCCCACTCGGTCGTCTTCGCTGGCTTCTCCGCTGACGCGCTCTCCAGTCGGATCCTCGACTCGGACTGCACGTTCGTGGTCACCGCCGACGGGGCGTTCCGACGCGGAGCGGCGAGCCCACTGAAGCCCGCCGTCGACGAGGCACTCGAGTCCTGTCCCAACGTCAAAGGGGTGCTCGTCGTGCGCCGCACCGGTGGTGACGTGAAGTGGGTGGAGCGTCGCGACCACTGGTGGCACGACGTGGTCGACCGGCAGAGCAATCAGCACACGCCCGAGTACTTCTCGTCCGAGCACACGATGTTCATCATGTACACCTCTGGGACGACCGCCAAGCCCAAAGGCATCTTTCACACCACGGGTGGGTACCTGACGCAGGCGGCGACCACCTACAACTACGTGTTTGACGTGAAGCCCGCGACCGATGTCTGCTGGACCGCGGCCGATATCGGCTGGATCACCGGTCACAGCTACATCATCTACGGTTCGTTGATCAACGGAGTGACGCAGATCATGTACGAGGGTCTGCCCGACTCCGGCGGCAAGGACCGATGGTGGAAGATCATCGAGCAGTACAAGGTGTCGATCCTGTACACGGCCCCGACGACCATCCGCACGTTGATGAAATGGGGGAGTGATCTTCCCAAGAGCCACGACCTGACGTCGCTTCGACTCCTTGGTTCGGTCGGCGAGCCCATCAACCCCGAGGCCTGGATGTGGTACCGCGAGCACATTGGTGGGGACCGGTGCCCGATCGTGGACACGTGGTGGCAGACCGAGACCGGCGCGATCATGATCTCGCCGCTACCCGGCATCACCGCGACCAAGCCCGGTGCGGCGATGAAGCCACTGCCGGGAATCGGGATCGACGTCGTCGACAACGACGGCAATTCGGTGGGCAACGGTGAGGGTGGCTACCTCGTCATCACCCATCCGTGGCCCTCGATGACCCGTGGAATCTACGGCGATCCTGAACGCTTCAAGGAGACCTACTGGTCACGGTTCCCCGGCAAGTACTTCGCCGGGGACGGCGCCAAACGTGACGAGGACGGCGACCTGTGGCTTCTCGGACGAATCGATGACGTGATGAACATCTCCGGCCATCGGCTGTCAACGACGGAGGTCGAGCACGCGCTCGTCGGGCATCCCTCGGTCGCCGAGGCGGCGGTCGTCGGCGCATCTGACGACACGACCGGTCAGGCGATTGTTGCCTTCGTGACGCTCAAACTCTCGGTTGACGAACAGGGCAGGGATCACGCCCTCATCATCGAGGACCTACGCCAACACGTGGCCAAGGTGATCAGTCCGATCGCGAGGCCGCGCCAGATCATTTTGACGCCCGACCTTCCGAAGACCCGATCGGGCAAGATCATGCGCCGTCTCTTGCGTGACGTCGCCGAGAACCGCCAACTGGGCGACGTGACGACACTCACCGACCCGACGGTGGTCAACATGATCTCGGGTCTGATGGACACGCACGCCAACAGCGAAGACTGATTAACCCCATACGACCTCCGGTCACGTGACCGGAGGTCGTATGGGGTCTACGAGTCGAATCCCAGTCCGAAGAGGTCCAGGAATTTCAGCCAGAGGTTGCGGCGGCCCTCATTACGGTCGGCCCGCTTCAATGCCGCCTGGGTGATTCGAATGAAGAGCCAGCGAAAGGGCTCGGGCGGAAACGGTAGCGGCTTGCGTTGAACCATGGTCAGCCTGGTCCGCTCGGTGTCGAGATCATCAAGGAGATCGAGCATCGTGGCCGCTCCGAACCGGGTTGAAGCGACGCCGAGCCCGGTGAAGCCGAGCACGTACGCGACCTTTCCGCGGTGCGCGGTGCCCCAGAAGGGGGAGAAGCGAGTGCACGTGTCGATGGCGCCACCCCATGCGTGGGTGAACTTGATGCCCGCCAGTTGAGGAAACGTCTTGAGGAAATGTCCCGCGAGCGTGGCGTAGGTCTCGGCGTTGAACTCGTAGTTCCGCTGCACCTTTCCGCGAAAGTTGTAGATGGCGTCGTAGCCGCCCCAAAGGATGCAATGGTCCTGCGTCAGGCGGTAGTAATGGAACTGGTTGCCCGAGTCGGCGATCCCTTCGCGGCCCGACCATCCGATGCTCTCCAGTTGTTCTGGCGTCAGGGGCTCGGTGACGATCTGATAATCGAAGACCGGAACGACGTACTTGCGTGCACTTCGAACGAGCGACGGGAAGACATTGGTCGCGAGGGCCACGCGGGCCGCGGTGACGGCCCCGTAGGGCGTGTGGACACGAACGGCGTCATCAACGTCCTCGAGCCATTCAACCTTCGAGTTCTCGAAGATCTTGACGCCGAGTTGGACGCAGACCTTCTCGAGGCCCCATACCAGGCGTGCAGGATCGACGAGCGCGGTTCCGTCGCTGTCGAAGAGGGCTCCCTCGTACAGGGGTGAGTGGACCCGCGCCTGTACTTCGTCGCGACTGAGCACGACGACGTGATCACCCATCTCGTTGCGCAGCCGCGCCTCGTCGGCCATTCCTGCGAACTGCCACGGCGCGATGGCCACCCGCAACTCACCGGTACGTTCCCAGTCGCACTCGATACCGTAGCGAGCGACCGTCGCCTCGATCTCATTCAGGTTCTCGCGACCGAGTCGCTCGATGACGGGCATCTCCGCAGCGAACCGACTCATCCCATTGGCAAAGCCGTGGGTGAGCGACGCCGAGCAGAATCCGCCATTGCGCCCGGAGGCACCAGCACCAGTCTCGTACTGTTCGACCACCACGACCTCACGGTCGGGGTCACGTTCCTTGGCGAGCAGGGCGGTCCATAACCCGGTGTAACCACCACCAACGACGCAGAGGTCCGCGCCGATGTCGCCAATGAGCGCCGAATGCGAAGCCGGCTCCATCGGATCAGAATCAAGCCACCACAGATCAGGTTGCAGGTCGGCGAGGTGGCGTAAGACGAAGGGATCCTTCTTCTCCATACTGTGTCCAGCTCTCGGCTGGAATCACCCTCTCTAGGTTCTTCACCTTTCGCGCGCTCTAACGCGCGAACGCCGGTTCTCACACCGGCCTCGTACAGCGATTCTACCCACGTCCACAAGGTGAATGGTGACTTGCGTGCCGGTCGCACCATTGGATCGCCTGAGCATCGACGTCACGGAGGCGGTCCGTCCTGCGTCCTGCTACGGGTGTGACCACGATGGCATCAACGGCGCAATGACTGTGACCCCTTCGCCAGACTGCCTGCGCGACCGGGGACTGCGATACCGACTCAGCGTTCGTAGTCCCGTGGTCATCGGGCCCGCGAGGATTCGCAGCGCTCTCTGCAGGTCGAGTGACCTAGTGCTCTAGCCAAATTGGACCGGAGAGGGCCATAATGCTGGTGTCTCGTGGATCAAGGCGATTGGAGCGAAGGATGCAATTCGTACGCTGGTTCAAGGACATTCGCCTTTCCGATGCAGCACTCGTCGGTGGCAAGGGAGCCAATCTGGGTGAATTGACCCTCGCCGAGCTTCCGGTGCCCCCGGGATTCGTCGTCACGTCTGACGCCTTCCATTATGCGCTCGAGCGGGCCGGCGTCGATGCGCCTCTGGCCGCGCTGTTCGCGAGCGCGCACGCCGACAGCACCGCAGACCTCAAGAGGGTCGCCGATCAGGCGCAGGCCCTCATTAACGGTGTGGTCCTGCCTGACGAGATGAGGACCGCGGTCCTCGAGGCGTTTCACGCGCTCGGCGCGAACGCCATCGTGGCGGTGCGCTCGTCGGGCACCGGTGAGGACGCCGGCGACACGTCGTTCGCGGGCATGAACGCCACGTTCACCAATGTCGCGGGGGACGAGGAGTTGCTCCGCAACATCGTCGCGTGCTGGGCCTCGCTGTACGGAGCACGCGTCATTTCGTACCGGGTCACCCGATCGATCACGGACGTTCCAGCGATGGGTGTCATCGTCCAGGAGATGATTCCATCAGAGCGGTCGGGCGTCATGTTCACCGCAGACCCCTCGACGGGCGACACGTCGCGGATCGTCATTGACGCCGCCTTCGGACAGGGTGAAGTGGTGGTCAGCGGTGAGGTGGAGTGCGATTCGTACCTGCTGGCCAAGAGCGGCCCGACGCTGCTCCAGGTGAGGGTTGGTTCCAAACAATTCAAGTTGGTCCGTGGTCCAGACGGCAAGGATCTTCACGTGGACCTGGAGCCCGAAAAAGCGACACGGCGCGTTCTGAGTGACGACGAGGCGATTGCCCTCGCCACGATGGGCCTGGCCGCCGAGGCCCACTACGGTTCGCCCCAGGATACGGAGTGGGCGATCGCGAATGGACATCAGTACATAGTCCAGTCACGACCGATCACGACCCTCGCCGCGAAGGTGGCACCGGACGATGTGGCGGTGGATCAGAAACCACTTCTTCAAGGTCTGGCCGCCTCATCGGGACGCGCGACCGGTTACGTCCGCGTCCTGGAGTCACCCGACCAAGGTGATCAATTGCTCAGTGGCGAGATTCTTGTCGCCAAGATGACCAGTCCCGATTGGGTTCCAATCATGCGGCGGGCTGGAGCTCTGGTCACCGACGGGGGCGGTACGACCTGCCACGCCGCCATCGTGTCGAGGGAATTGGGCGTTCCGTGCGTCGTCGGAGCACGAACTGCGACAACGGTGCTGCGCACCGGTGAGCTCGTGACCGTCGATGGCGGCGAGGGAGTCGTCTATGCCGGGGCGCGAGCCCAGAGTCAGTCCGCCCCAGCTACGCCGAACGTCCATCAGGCCGCGGTGGCGGGTGTCGTCCAACACGGAGCGCTTCCCCTCGCGACAAAGTTGTACGTCAATCTGGCGTTCGCCGAGCACGCCGAGGAGGTCGCTGCCCTCGACGTCGACGGCGTAGGCCTGCTTCGCGCAGAGTTCATGGTCACCGACGCCCTCGGAGGAGTGCATCCCAAGCTCTTGATCGAGAGGGGCGAGCAGAAGGTCTTCGTCGAGAATATGGCCGCATCCCTGTTGAAGATCACGAAGGCCTTTGGTTCAAGGCCGGTGGTCTATCGAAGTATCGACTTCCGAACCAATGAGTTCTCCAACCTCGAAGGCGGCTCGAAGTTCGAACCGGTCGAGGAGAACCCGATGATCGGTTATCGAGGCTGTTACCGGTACGTTCGTGACCCGGAGACCTTCCGGCTCGAGCTCGACGTTCTCGCAAAGGTGTTCGAAGAGACTCCAAACATCACGCTGATGATCCCGTTCGTGCGAACGAAGTGGGAGTTGGAGGCGTGCCTTGAGTTGGTGCACGCAAGTCCCGTTGGTGGGGAGTTGCCGGTCTGGGTGATGGCTGAGGTGCCGTCGGTCGCGTATCGGATTCCCGAGTACGCCGCGATGGGCGTGAAGGGCGTCTCCATTGGCTCCAATGACCTGACCCAACTCATGCTGGGCGTCGACCGTGACTCCGAGGTGTGTTCAGACTTGTATGACGAGTCCGATGCGGCGGTGCTCGACGCGATTGAACGGATAATCACGCGCAGCCACACCGCCGGCATCACCTCGTCATTGTGCGGCCAGGCTCCGTCGAATCACCCAGAATTCGCTGAACACCTCGTTCGATACGGCATAACGTCGATATCGGTCAATCCCGACGCTGTCGACGCGGCCCGAAGGTCAATCGAGCGTGCCGAATGGAGGATGATGCTCGAGTCGGTGGACCCAGAACACCGTCGACCGCTCGGCGCGTGATGAACGTCGCCGTCATCGGGGCGTTCGCACTGTGCGCCCGCCTCCCCGGTTTAACGTTCGTACAATGAGGTGACGAACGCGCAGTGTCGCCCGACTGCCCGGCTGGTGTTCTCGGCTGGTGCGCACGACCGCAAACAGAAAGTGACTTATTGACATGCAAATCATCACAGAGGGCGAAGTAGCGCGGCGTCTGGCGGAGCTGCCAGGGGATGAACCACGTGTCGTCGTGTCGGGCAACTTCGCCACGCCATGGGAATTGGTCCGCATTCTGGAGGCGACGTTGCCACGGTGCCGCGCCTTCATCTTGAACCCGCAGGAGGGCTGGCCGATTCGTGAGGGTTTCGTGACCGAATCTCCCTTCGTCGGGCCCGGGGCGCGCAAGGACCCGTACCTCGATTACCTGCCGATGCGCCTCTCCTTGGTGCCACGTCTGTTCGCGCTTAATCGTCCACCCGATGCGGTACTCGTGACGGCGTCCGCGCCGAAGAACGGAAAGGTGTCCTTAGGGATCGAAGTGAACATCCTGCCCGCCGCAATTGAGGAGGTCCGTCGGCGCGGAGGCATCGTGATTGCCGAGATCAATCCGCATATGCCCTACACGCGCGGCGACGGAGAGTTCGACGTCGCCATGATTGACTACGCCATTGAGGTCGACCACGCGCTGCCGACGCCAGTCGAACGGCCACTCGACGACGTCGCGCTCGCCATCGGCGCCAACGTCGCTTCGCTGGCGAGTGACGGCGGAACGCTCCAGATGGGCATCGGCCAGTTGCCCGATGCCGCGCTCTCGCACATGCACCACCTGCGCCACATGGGGGTGTGGTCCGAACTGGTGAGTGATGGTGTCATGCAACTCGAGCGTGAGGGCGTGCTCGACCGCTCCAGACTCATCGTCTCGACATTTCTCTTCGGGACCACCGAGATGTACGAGTGGGCGCACGACAATCCACGCCTCTCAATGCGGCGCACCGAGACAGTGAACGATCCGGCTCGCATCGCCGAGCATCCTTCGATGCTCTCGATCAACACCGCGATTCAGATCGACCTCTACGCCCAGGCCAACGCGAGCTACGTGCGGGGCATCATCTACTCCGGCTACGGCGGTCAACCCGACTTCGTCAGTGGTGCTCTCCATTCAGCCAATGGTCAGGCGGTGCTCGCCCTGCGTTCGTGGCACGAGAAGAGCGAGGCGTCGAACATCCTCTCGGTGCTGCACGATCCCGTGTGCTCGTTCCAGCACTCGGTCGTCGTTACCGAACAGGGACTGGCTCCGCTCTTCGGCCGCAGCCAGCACGCCCAGGCACGTCTCCTCATCGAACAGACCGCCCATCCGAAGGCGCGCCCGAACCTCTTCGAAGAAGCGGGGGCCCTCGGCCTATTGCGCCCCTCGGATGTCCGCTAGTCCCCACGACAGTCGAAACGCGTCTTGTTTATCCGGCGGGCTCGTCACGTCGGAGCACTGAGCGCAGCGCCTCGAGGGTCGCGGGGTTGTCGATCGTCGACGGAACCGGGATCTCGACACCGTCGGCGATGGACCGCATGTTCTTTCGCAGTACCTTGCCCGAGCGAGTCTTGGGCAGGGCGTTGATGACGTCGACCTGGCGCAGTGCGACGACCGCCCCTAACTGATCACGCACCCGTTGGACCAGCTCGGCCGCGATGACGTCGTTGTCGCGATCAACGCCGGCCTTCAGGACAACGAGACCGCGTGGTACCTGTCCCTTCAGACTGTCCAGGACACCGATGACCGCGCACTCGGCGACGTCGGGATGCGACGCGAGGATCTCCTCGACCTCACCGGTGGAGAGACGATGTCCGGCGACGTTGATCACGTCATCGACTCGACCCATGACGAACAGGTATCCATCGTCGTCGAAATGACCCCCATCGCCCGTGAGGTAGTAGCCAGGGGAGTGGCTGAGGTAGGCGTCGAAGAACTTGTCGTCATCACCCCACACCTTGGACATGCAGCCCGGCGGCAGCGGCGTGCGGATCATGATCAGGCCCTCCTCACCCGCTGCAACCTCCTCGCCGTTCTCGTTGAAGATTCGGACGTCAAAACCCGCGACGGGGACGGTCGGTGAGCCAGGTTTGGCGGGCATCGGGTCGAGTCCCATGTGGTTCGCGGCGATGGGCCAGCCAGTCTCGGTCTGCCACCAGTGGTCGATCACCGGAACGCCGAGCAACTCACTGGCCCATGTGAACGTCTCGGGGTCGAGTCGCTCACCGGCGAGGAAGAGATAGCGGAACTTCGACATGTCGTAGTTGGCGAGGAGGTCACCGTGAGGGTCCTCGCGCTTGATCGCGCGAAACCCGGTTGGTGCGGTGAACAGTGTCTTCACGCCGTACTCGGCGATGACCCGCCAGTAGGCACCGGCGTCGGGTGTGCCCACCGGTTTGCCTTCGTAGAGCACCGTGGTGCAACCCGCCAGTAGTGGTGCGTAGACAATGTAGGAGTGCCCTACGACCCATCCGACGTCAGACGCCGCCCAGAAGACCTCGCCGGGATGGGTGTCGTAGATGTGTGACATGCTCCAGTGCAGCGCCACGGCGTGACCACCGTTGTCGCGCACCACACCCTTGGGGCGACCGGTTGTGCCGGACGTGTAGAGGATGTACAGCGGATCGGTGGCCTGAACCGGAACGCACTCGGCGGGCGTCGCGCGGTCCATGGCTTCGCTCCAGTCGACGTCGCGTCCGGGCATCATCGAGGCCGCGACCTGGGGTCGCTGGACGACAACGCAGTGCGAAGGCTTGTGTCGTGACTCGTCGAGCGCGGCGTCGATCAGGGGCTTGTACTCGATGACGCGGTTGACTTCGATGCCGCACGATGCCGACACCACGACCTTGGGTTGCGCGTCTTCAATCCGTAGGGCCAACTCGTGAGCGGCGAAGCCTCCGAACACCACCGAGTGGACGGCGCCGAGACGTGCGCAGGCGAGCATGGCGATCGCCGCCTCCGGAATCATGGGCATGTAGATCACCACTCGGTCGCCCTTGCTCACCCCGAGCGACTTCAACACTCCGGCAAAACGTGAGACCTGATCGAGCAGCTGATGGTAGGTGAGGGTGGACTTGGTGCCTGACACCGGACTGTCATAGATGAGTGCGAGTCGCTCGCCGAGACCATTCGCGACGTGGCGGTCAATGGCGTTGTAGCAAGTGTTCAGCACGCCATCGGAGAACCAGTGGTAGATGGGCGCCGTGCTGTCGTCGAGAATCACGGTCGGCTTAGTGATCCAGTCAATCCCCTGGGCCGCTTCACCCCAGAATCCAGCGGGGTCATCAATGCTTCGATCCCAGACTTCCTGATACGCACCCATGAGCGCCTCCGATGAATTTCGCCAACTTGGGCCACTGTACATTTGAACGATGCGCTCACCAACGACATCAGCTCCAACAACGTGATCGCCACCTCGTTGCTCAATCTGGCAGCATGTACCAATCCATAGTCAGGAATAGGTCAACGCCAGCTCTTGCGGAGAAACCCCTGACGCATCTCCATCCTTGACCCGTCGGTTGTCCAATCCACACTGCACCCAAGGATTCGTTCGGTCGCGACAGCAGGTCAGCAGATAGCATCATGGCAGCAACCTCATTGGAACCACCGGCGAGGATTTTGTCAAACATGGTTGTGAAAAACCTTACGAAATGGAGTTAGTCGATGAATCGATTTATGACGAGCCTGTCCGCCGTTGTACTAGTCCTGGGTGCAGTCGCCCTGACTGGTATCGCGTCAGCCGGAGCCGATGGAACGCCGACAGTCACGATCACGCCCAACACGGGTGTGACCAATGGTCAGGTGCTCGTTGTCACCGGCACCGGTTTCTCGTCCGGTGGTTATCTCGCGATGGTGGAGTGCGCCTCCTCGGCAACAACGTCTGCGGGCTGCAACCTCTCAGCCATGGTCACGTTCACGGTGAACGCGGACGGAACAATCCCCGCCACCAACTTCCCGGCCCAATCGGGTACGGTCGGAAATTCCAGCTGCGGTACCTCTGCGACTGACGCAACCTGCGCCATAGTCGTTGGTACGCTCCTCGGCGTCCAACTCGCCAATGCGACGTTTACGTTCGCGGCTGCGACGACCAGCACCACCACGACGACGACGCCGAGCACCACGACGACGACGACGCCGAGCACCACGACGACGATGTTCACACCTCGTACACTCACCGTTCGCCCCAGTACCGGTCTCAAGAATGGTGCCTCGGTCACGGTTTCAGGTGCCGGCTTCACGGCGGCTGATCACGTGTACATCGTCGAGTGCCTCGTTGGTTCGTCCAGCTCATCAGGTTGCAACCTGAAGGGCGTGAAGGCGGTGACCATCAGCGAAACAGGTGTGCTGCCCGCGACGACGTTCAAGGTTGTTGCCGGCAAGGTTGGAAACGGAACCTGCGGTACCACGCGAGCGAACCTGAGCCGATGCGCGATCAGTGTCGCCAACGCCACCAAGGGTGACTCGAAGGTTGCTCGCATCACCTTTGCGCTGCCTAAGAAGTAAGTACGACCGTAACCAACGCTTTCGCAACGATGCCGCCGCCCCTAGGGGCGGCGGCATCGTTGTTTGGCCGTTGATGAGCACGTCCTTGCGATTGCCATGTTGTCAGTGCTACGCCACCTGACAAGTTGTAGTTCCGCAGATGCACGTCGCCATCGGCAGAAGAGCGGCGTGATCGGTGCCCGAAACGATTCACCCGTTGGTCTGGCGACGTCGACTTCGCCCCGGTCGGAGAGTTGATCAACGGAACGTTAGGTTCTGTTGCATGACGATCGGTGCAGGGCTCGCACGACTTGACGGCTATCCGTTTGAGGTGCGTTACAGCCAAGGGTCCTTGGAACGGGCGCAGGTCGCGGCCGACGTCGCCCGAGACGCTTATGACTACCTGCGGAGCTTGTTCTCTGGAGTGGAGCCGGACATCGCGCTCATTGTCGCGGCTCCGCAGGACTGGGAGAGCCGGCAACCCTTCGGACTTCCGTTCTTCAACGATGGCGCAGATCAGATCCGCCCCGGCATCGTGGTGATGCCGGCCGCGAGCGGGGATTTCTGGATTGAGATCGGACAGGATCTTCGCGAGGCGGCTCCTGGTAGTTTCGAACGATTGCTCTCGACGTACCCCGACGGTGCGGGTGGTCTGGATCTGCAGCCATTCTTCGACCTGGTGACAATTCATGAGCTCGGTCACGCATTCGAGGTCTTTGGCGACCTGCGGCTCCCGACCTGCTGGCTGAGCGAGATCTTCGCCAACCTCTGCCTCCACGCATTCGTCGCCGCGCGACGACCAGGGAGCCTCCAGACGCTCGAGACGCTCGCTTGCGTCGGGGTGCAAGATGGCCGTCTCGACGCAAGGATGCGTGCCGAGGGATACAGCACGTTGGAAGAACTCGAGATCAACTACACGGGCGGTGAGCGTCCGATGAGACCGTTGAACTACATCTGGTATCAGTATCGGTGGCAACGAATCGCAGCGCAGATGTTCAACAACGAGGGTGCGGACGGGTTGGTGAGGTTTTGGATGTACTTCCGTGGAGCCGACCACTCCTCGCTGGGCGAGGTTACGGCGGCGGCGCTGGCCCCGCTGCTCAGAACGCACGTCAGTGCGACCCTCGGACGAGCAGTTCACGAGTGGCGCTAGTAACCCGGGTCGGACCCATCGATTGAGTGGTTCGAAGTGGTATCCCAGCAATCAGCAGTCATCAGAAGTCGCTGGCGGCCCGTCGCGATTGGCAACACCTGGTCGAGGTTGCAAATGACCGGTGCTCTCGCCGGTCCATTGATGTACGGGCGCTTCGAGTACTGATTCGATGACGCCAAAACACGCCTTGGTCGGGCTGGGGAGATTTGAACTCCCGATCTCTCGGCCCCCAGCCGAGCGCTCTAGACCAAACTAAGCCACAGCCCGCGAACCTTCAATGCTAGTCGGTGGCTCCGCTCATCCTGCGTGACTGTGACCGCCGTGACTCTGATCCGGGTTCGTGAGCCACGCGCGCGCTTCGCAGAGATACGCGATCGACTCACCCGTCGCCTTGGCCCGCAGCGCTTCTACGATGCGCTCGTCCAGCGCCTCGATCAATTCACTTGTCGTCATGTCTCTTCTCTCCGTTCAACCACCAGCGGCGGCGGTCACAATCTCGACGTCGTCCCCGCTGTCAATGACCACATCGTCCCACTCCGATCGTCGCACTATCTCGCCATTGATGGCGACAGCAATGCCTCGCTGTTGCACACCGAGCCGCTGGAGGAGCGCCAGAACGGTCATCACGTCCAAGTCGTGCGGTGTACCGTTGACGCGAAACATCAGCGTCCCTCCAAGAACCGCACGGCGTGTTGCGCGGCGATTGGGGCCAGGGTGACGCCATGGCGATAATGGCCAGACGACCACGCCCATCGATTTGAGGGAAGAATCTCGAAGAAAGGTTCGAGATCGGCACTTGCGGGCCGAAGACCGATCCGAGTCTCGATGACGTGCGCAGACTCGAGTTCCGGGATGATGTCCAATCCGTCGCGCAAGAGGCGCTGAAGTTCACCGACTTCGAGGACCGCGTCAGCCCGCTCCTCGGCCGTGGCGCCGAGCACGCAGTAACCACCGAGGCGACTCACCATGTAGAAGGCTCGGCCGCGCACAAAGGCGCGTACGGTCGGTTGGGTGCTTCGGTCGAGCCCCTGGACGCGCACCGTAACTCCGCGAATCGGACGGACCATGTTCTTGCCGCTCGTCAAAGCCCCGTCGGGCAAGCTCACCGCCCCAGTTGCGAGAATGCCCACATCGGCTCGAAACGTCTGCGTGAGCGTTGACGCGGTGACCTCGTCCTGGGAGGAGTCAACGCGCACGACGGCCTCGTGCACCACCACGACGCCGAGGATCTCCAGACTGCGCAGCAGTACGTCAATCGCTTGGTCGGGATTGATCCAGGCGTCGTCACCCATGAGCAGACCATCGCTGATACGGTGCGTGACTCCGCTGAAGAGCGCGGGGGAGTCCTGTCTGGTTACTACCTCATACTGGGCATTGAATGTTGAGGCAACGGATGCGAACTGGTCAATGAGGCGGCGGTCGCTGATGTCCCACCCGACGATGAGCGTGCCCGTCTGGACGATCGTGATTCTTTCGCCCGTCAGTACTTCGAGGTCGTCCGCAACGTCTCGCCACGCAGCCAGCGCCCCTTTTTGGAGTTCGAAGTTGGCCTGCTCTCCCGGGGCGATCTCCGCGCTCGGAGCGATCATCCCGGCTGCGGCCCAGGTCGCGCCTCGCGCGGGCGTCGGATCCAGGAGTGTCACCCGGTGGCCTTCCTGCGCCAGGCGCAGGGCACTGACCAGGCCGATAATTCCACCACCAACCACCAGCACGTCTGATTTTCTTGCCACCATGCATCCAGCGTAGGCCGACGAAAGGATCACTAGAAATTGGGTATAGTGATGTTCGGGTCAGCGTTGCCCCACCAGGTAACGCTATGACAGACACTCTTTCCCTCTACGACCCATCGTTCGAACACGACGCCTGCGGCGTCGGCATGGTTGCGGACCTCACCGCCGTGGCGACGCATGCGACGGTGGACGACGCCCTCACGATCCTTGAGAATCTCGAACATCGAGGCGCCACCGGTGCGGACGCTGATTCGGGTGACGGAGCCGGCATATTGCTCCAAATGCCTGATTCCTTCGTGCGCGAGGTCTTTGGGCCCTCGGTACCGGCAAAGGGTGACTACGGAATCGCCTTCTGGATGATCCCGAAGGATCTGTCGATTGACGCCGTCAGGCAGACCATCGACTCGACGCTGGCTCGTGTCGGTCTGAAGACCATAGGTTGGCGCGCAGTACCAGTTGATTCATCGATCCTGGGGCCAACCTCCGCGGCGACGGAGCCGCTCTTCATCCAGCATCTGATTACCAGCGCCGGTGACGCGTCGGGACTCGAGGGCGCCATGTTCAGCGCCCGCAAGGTCCTCGAACACGAGCTGCCGATCTACGCCTCGTCGTGTTCACCCAACGTCTTGATCTACAAGGGCATGCTCTCATCACCGCAACTACGTCTGTACTTCGACGACCTGCGTGATGACCGGCTCACGTCGGCGATCGCCGTCGTCCACAGCCGCTTCTCGACCAACGTCATGCCCCGATGGGATCTGGCCCAGCCTTTCCGTTACATCGCCCACAACGGGGAGATCAATACGGTCCGCGGTAACCGCAACTGGATGACCGCACGAGAGACCACACTGGAGAGCGACTCGCTGGCTCTGCCGATGAGCGAGTTGACCCCGATCATCACCAAGGACATGAGCGACTCGGCGAGTTTCGACGAGGTGGTGGAACTTCTCGTGCAATCGGGACGTTCCCTGCCCCACGCCGTCCTGATGATGATTCCAGAGGCGTGGGAACGTTCGACCGCCATGAGCGCGGAGCGACGCGACTTCTACCGCTACCACGCCGCACTGATGGAGCCCTGGGATGGTCCCGCCTCCGTGACTTTTTGCGACGGGAAGATCGTCGGTGCCGTGCTTGACCGTAACGGGTTGCGTCCCGCGCGCTACTGGGTCACGAAGGATCATCGCGTCATATTCGCGAGTGAAGTCGGGGTCCTTCCCATTGATCCGGCCAACGTGGAGCGCAAGGGACGGCTTCAACCGGGTCGGGTCTTCCTCGTCGACATTGAACAGGGGCGGATCATTGACGACGAGGAGCTGAAGGCCGGGCTCGCGAAGCGGTCGCCCTACGGCGAGTGGTTGGAGGATCAGCAGTTGTCACTCGACGAGCTCGAGGCACGACCGATGTTGACGCCGAGCCACGCCTCAGTTGTGCGCCAACAGAAGAATTTCGGGTACAGCGAAGAGGACCTTCGGCTCATAATCCGTCATATGGCACAGGTCGGCGAGGAGCCGATCGGCTCCATGGGTTCGGACGCCACATTGCCGACACTCTCGCGCGAGCACCGACCTCTCTTCGATTTCTTCACGCAGCTGTTCGCGCAGGTGACGAATCCGCCGCTGGACGCGATTCGTGAGGAACTCGTCACGTCGACGCGCGTCGCTATCGGCGGCGAGGAGAACCTGTTGGTCGAGAGCCCGACGCACTGTCACCAGATCGTGCTGCCGTCGCCGGTGATCAGCATCGAGGAACTCGCCAAGATCCGGTACATCGAGGAGAATCCGAACACGGAAGGTTTCAGAACAGTCGTTGTGGATGGACTCTTCGACGCTCACGGCCCCGGTACGGGTGCGGACCGTTTGTCCGACGCCATTGAGAGGGTGACCACCGACGTCGTCGCCCAGGTCCGAAGTGGCGCCAATATCATCATCCTGTCGGATCGCAACACGAGCCCTGAACACGCCGCCATCCCGAGCCTCCTGCTCACGTCGGCGGTGCACCACCGTTTGGTCGACGAGCACCTACGCACGAGCGCCGCGCTGATAATCGACGCCGGTGATGTTCGAGAGGTCCACCACGTGGCGCTCCTGCTCGGATTCGGAGCGTCCGCCGTGTGCCCGTATCTCGCCTACGAGTCAATCGATGCCCTCGTGGACGAGGGCGAGTTGAACCAACTGAGCGCCCTCGAAGCTCGCTACCAGTTCGGCAAGGGGCTCAACAAGGGCATCGTCAAGACGATGTCGAAGATGGGCGTGAGCACGGTCGCCAGTTACGTCGGCTCTCAGCTCTTCGAAGCGGTCGGCATTTCCGACGAGGTGCTTCGTGCCTATTTTCCGGGCTTCCATTCCCGCATCGGCGGCATCACCTTGGAGCACATCGCGCGCAGCGTCCTCACACTTCACGCGAGTGCCTACTCGCCGATGCCCGGCCAGCCGCTCGAGATTCGCAATCGCGGCGACTATCAGTGGCGCCGCGATGGCGAGATCCATCTCTTCAATCCCCGTACGGTGCAGAAGTTGCAGCACGCCACCCGCGAGAAGCGCTTCGACATCTTCAAGGAGTACACCAGACTCGTCGACGACCAGTCCAAGGACAAGGTCACCCTGCGCGGGCTCTTCTCCCTCGTAGCGAGCCCCACGCCGCTGGCGCTCGACGACGTCGAGAGTGTGTCGTCGATCATCAAGAGGTTCTCCACCGGCGCCATGTCCTACGGCTCAATCTCCTCCGAGGCGCACACCACCCTCGCCATCGCGATGAACCGCATCGGCGGCAAGTCCAACACCGGTGAAGGCGGCGAGGACGAGGAGCGTTTCGACACGACGGATCCCCGAAACAACCAACGATCGGCCATCAAGCAGGTCGCGTCGGGTCGTTTCGGGGTCACCAGCCGTTACCTCGTCAACGCCGACGACATCCAGATCAAGATGGCCCAGGGAGCCAAGCCCGGTGAGGGCGGGCAGCTTCCCGGCTCCAAGGTCTACCCGTGGGTCGCAAAGACCCGTCACTCGACCCCGGGAGTGGGTCTCATCTCACCTCCGCCGCACCACGACATCTACTCGATCGAAGACCTCGCACAACTCATCTACGACCTGAAATGTGCCAATGATCAGGCCAGGATCCACGTCAAGCTGGTCAGCGAGCAGGGCGTGGGGACAATAGCGGCGGGAGTCGCCAAGGCCCATGCGGACGTCATTCTCATATCGGGCCACGACGGCGGCACGGGCGCGGCCCCCTTGACGTCGTTGAAGCACGCCGGCACACCGTGGGAGCTGGGACTCGCCGAGGCGCACCAGACGCTCGCGGCCAACGGTCTGCGCAGTCGCGTGGTCCTTCAAGTCGACGGACAGTTGAAGACGGGGCGCGACGTCGTGATCGCGGCACTGCTCGGCGCCGAGGAGTTCGGCTTCGCCACCGCACCACTCGTGGTCTCGGGCTGCGTCATGATGCGGGTGTGCCACCTGGACACCTGTCCCGTGGGTATCGCCACGCAGAATCCGGTACTTCGTGAACGCTTCGCCGGACGACCGGAGTTCGTGGAGAACTTCTTCGAGTTCATCGCGCAAGAGGTGCGCGAATACCTCGCGATGTTGGGCGTGCGATCATTGGACGAGATCATCGGCGACGTCGCGCGCATCAGCGTCGAGTCACTCGAGGACCCGACCAACGACCTCGACCTGGGTCCGCTCTTGCGACCCGTCGCCTTCGATCAGCGACGCCAAAGCACCAACCAGGAGCACGGCCTCGACGACGCGCTGGACTGGCAGTTCATGGACGCCGCACTCGCCGCCGCCGCGACCGCAACGCCCGTCCGACTCAGCAGCCCGATTCGTAATGTGAACCGAGCGGTGGGAACACTGACCGGCAGCGCCATCACCCGTCGTCTCGGCGCCACCACACTTCTAGACGACCACATTCAGATCGATCTCGAGGGCTCGTCCGGGCAGAGCCTCGGGGCCTTCATTCCTCGAGGCATGACACTTCGTCTGACTGGTGACGCCAACGACTACGCCGGCAAGGGTCTGTCGGGGGGCCGGATCATCATCCAGGCGCCGCCGGACTCCACTTTTGCAAGTGACGAGAACATCATCGCGGGCAACGTGATCGGCTACGGAGCCACCGCCGGCGACATCTTCATCAGCGGCGTCGTCGGCGAGCGTTGCGCCGTAAGGAATTCTGGAGCGACCATCGTGGTCGAGGGCGCGGGCGATCACGCGGGCGAGTACATGACCGGCGGCGTCGTCGTGATCCTCGGCCGTGTGGGGCGCAATCTGGCGGCCGGCATGTCCGGCGGGACGCTGTATCTCTACGATCCCAATCAGGAGGTCCACGACCACCTGAGCGCGGGGGTCTACGAGATCGATCCTCTCGAGTACGACGACGACGAACGGCTGTTGACGCTGCTCGAACGATTCGCTCAGGAGACGAACTCGATGAAGGCGAAGGCCCTGCTGTCGAACTGGCGCGAGGCCCGGATGGCGTTTGTTCGTATTGAGACCTCCGAGTACCAGCGAGTGCGAGACGAGTTGCGCAATGGGTAAGCCGACCGGATTCCTGGAGTTCCCCCGCAAGGGTCCTTCGTACCGGCCCGTCCCCGTGCGACTCCGCGACTGGCGCGAGGTGTACGAACCCCAAGATGATGACGCCCTCGCCGAGCAGGGCGCGCGCTGTATGGACTGCGGCATCCCATTCTGCATGCAGGGCTGTCCCCTCGGCAACCGGATTCCCGTCTTCAACGATCGTGTCTACCGGTCACAGTGGGCCCAGGCGGCTGAGCAGTTGTTCAGTACCAATAACTTTCCCGAGTTCACGGGACGCCTCTGCCCGGCACCGTGCGAGTCCGCTTGCGTGCTGGGTATCGCCAACGATCCGGTCACGATCGAGCGAATCGAGTTGGAGGTCGCCGAACACGCATTTGCCAGTGGTCTGGACGTCGCGCGCGCGTCGGCGCCCGATACCGGAAAACGGGTGGTGGTGGTCGGCTCGGGACCCGCGGGTCTCGCCGCCGCCGCGCAACTTCGCAGTGCCGGCCATTCGGTGACCGTCTACGAGCGCAACGACGCCTTCGGCGGACTGCTGCGCTACGGCATTCCTGAGTTCAAGCTGGAGAAGCGCATTCTCGATCGACGCCTGGACGTGATGCGTGACGCGGGCGTCAAGTTCTACGCCAACGTGACGGTCGGCTCCGGCGGGTTGCCGCTCGCGGACGTTCAACGGAACTTCGATGCGGTGCTCCTCGCGATTGGCTCGACGATCCCTCGGCTGATTCCGGTGCCGGGGTCCGACCTTCGAGGTGTCTACCCCGCGATGACCTATCTCGAGGCGGCGAATCGGGCCGTTCGTGACGAGGAGACCTCGACGATCGACGCCGAAGGACGGCACGTGGTCATCCTCGGTGGAGGTGACACCGGCGCGGACTGTCTGGGGACCGCCCATCGACAAGGCGCCGCCTCCGTCGTGCAGATCGAGATCATGGACCGACCGCCCGACGAGCGCCCGAGTGACCAACCGTGGCCAACGATGGCCCGACTCTTCAAGACCACGTCGGCCCACGAAGAGGGAGGGGAGCGACGATTCTCCACCGAGACCCTGGAGTTCGTCGGTGACGGCGAGGTCCGCGAGATCGTCGTGCGCGACCACCTCACCGGCGAGACAATGCGCGCTCCAGCCGACCTGGTGCTCATCGCCGCCGGTTTCGTCGGCCCCGAGCTCGAGGGCCTGGGACTCAACGTTGACAAGCACCTCACGTCCCGAGCGACCCTTTCCGTCGACGAGCAGTGGCGAGTCGACGCGGTCGAGGGGCTCACGCCCGTCTTCGCGTGTGGCGACGCAGTGCGAGGTCAGAGCCTGATCGTGTGGGCCATCGCTGAGGGTCGAAGCGCCGCGAGCGCCATCGACGCGCACCTCTGCGGAGGTTCGACGGTGCTTGCCTCACCGGTGGAGCCCTACTGCTCATCGTGGTAGCGCACTCGTAAGGTCGACCGCTCTGTATCATGCTCACAGAGCATTCTTCGAGGGGGAGCAATGAAGAGCACAATGCAGGATGCACCACTGCTGATCAGCGACATCGTTCGTCATGGCGAGTGGATCTACGCCGATAAGAAGATCTTCACGGTGACGCCAGAAGGTGTCGAAGTGGCTACCTTCTTCGAGATCTCCAAGCGCGCCGAGCGACTCGCCGCTGCACTGAGCGAACTGGGCATCGGGCAAGGTGACCGGGTGGCCACCTTCATGTGGAACAACCAGGCGCACATGGAGGCCTATCTCGCCGTGCCGTCGATGGGCGCCGTACTCCACACGCTCAATATCCGTCTGTTCCCTGAACAGCTGGCCTACATCATCCAACACGCCGAGGATCAGATCATCATCGTCGACGCCACGCTCGCACCACTGCTCGCCAGGGTCCGCGACCAGATCCCGTCGGTTCGACACATCATCGTGCACGGTCCGGAGGCCACCGGCGTGCTCGGCGCGACACTTGACTACGAGGCCGTCGTCAGCGCCCAGCAACCCGGCTTCGAGTGGCCTGACCTGGACGAGCGCTCGGCGGCCATCATGTGCTACACGTCGGGTACAACCGGCAACCCCAAGGGCGTCGTCTACTCGCACCGTTCGACCTGGCTGCACTCCATGGCGTCGACCTCGGCCAATTCCATCGGGCTCTGCGAAGCGGACCGCTGTCTACTGATCGTGCCGATGTTCCACGTCAACGCCTGGGGCGCCGCCTACACTTCATTCTTCTCTGGATGTGAGTTGATCATGCCCCAGATGTTCTTGCAGGGTGAGCCCATCGTGAAGATGATCCGGGAGCTTCGACCGACCATCTCGCTCGGTGTCCCCACGATCTGGAACGACGTGCTTCGCGCCGCCGAGACTGATCCCGACGCCGATTTCAGCAGTCTTCGCGGCCTCCTCGCGGGTGGCTCAGCGGTGCCTCGGATCATGATTGAGACCTTCCACGACAAGTACGGAGTCAACATGGTCCAGGGTTGGGGCATGACCGAGACCAGTCCGCTCGCCGCTGTCTCACTGCCGCCCGCTGGTTCACCCCCCGAGAAGGACCTCGACTACCGGGTCAAGGCCGGTCGCGTCGTCGCGGGTGTGCAGATGCGGATCACCGATGACGACGGAAACGTGCTCGAGCGCGACGGCACGACCGTCGGTGAATTCGAGATTCGTGGTCCGTGGATCACTGGCGCCTACTTCGGCGTCGATGATTCCGATAGCTTCCGTGATGGTTGGCTGCGCACCGGCGACATCGGCACACTCGACGCTGAAGGATTCATGGTGATCAGCGACCGCACGAAGGACGTCATCAAGTCCGGTGGGGAGTGGATCAGTTCGGTTGAACTCGAGAGCACCATGATGGCTCATCCGGCCGTCTTCGAAGCGGCCGTCGTCGCAGTACCCGACGAGCGCTGGCAGGAGCGCCCCCTCTGTTGCGTCGTTCTTCGACCGGGGGCCTCGGCCACCGCTGAGGAATTGCAGGCCTTCCTCGCTGACCGCGTCGCAAAGTGGTGGCTGCCCGAGCGGTGGACCTTCATCGAATCGGTTCCGAAGACCAGCGTCGGCAAATTCGACAAGAAGGTGCTGCGCGCCCAGTACCACGACGGTGCGCTCGACGTCATTGAGCTCGCTTGACCGAGTCTTTCGAAGCGATCGCGGACGACGTCGCCCGCCTCGAACGTCGTGTTTCGGACGTGATCTTCGAGGCCGTACGCGAGCAGTTACGAAGTGGCGACGAGGGGGCCAAGGAACTCGAACGTCGACTCTCCCGGGTACGACGAAGTCTCCAGAAGGCCGAGGCGATCCTTCGACGCGAAGACGACGACTAGGCCGACCAGGTATTCACGTCGTCGATGAGTTGTCGCAGCAGTACGTAGTTTCGGCCGTCGAAGCCGAACGAGAAGCTGTCGTCGCCCTCGACGCGAAAGCCCCCGTTACTCGCGAATCGTGGATATTTCGCGGACAGTTCCGTCAACTGTCGCTCGGTCGGTCGATGACGAACTCGTAACGTCGCGCGACCGGGCTCCTTGGAGAATCCCACGTAGTTCGTGAAGAACCGTTCGATTTCACGAATCGCGTCGTCGACGGTCGTACACAGCACGAACAGTCGCTTGTCCTCGACGCTCAGATAGCCGTCGGCGATGACGCATTCGTCCATGAAGGCCAGCCAACGCGACCAGAACGTGCCCCCAGGCTTATCGACGAGCACGATCGGTGCGGGGTCCGTCTTTCCCGTGTGCACCAGTGTCAAGATCTCGAACAGCTCATCCATGGTTCCGACGCCGCCGGGAAAGGCGACGAATCCCTGTGAGGCACGCGTCATGGCGACCTTGCGAGTGAAGAAGAACTTCATCGCGACGTGCATCTGCTCGACGTCGATGAACGGGTTCGCACCCTGCTCGAACGGCAAGTCGATATTCACTCCGAGGGTCGACTCCTTGCCAGCACCCTTGGACGATGCTTCCATGATGCCGGGCCCGGCACCCGAGACCGTCATCCAGCCACGGGTCGCCATTTTCGCGCTGAAGTCACGAGCCATTTCGTAGAGGGGATTGTCAGGCGTCGTGCGAGCCGAGCCGAAGACCGTGAGCTTCGGTCGGTCTCGCCACGCTGCAAAGAGTTCAGAGGCCTCCAGAAGCTCGTTGAGAGCCGTCGACGCCAGGCGAAGGTCCGAGGTATCCGAATCAAGCTCGGCCAGTTCTACGACGCGCATGACGAGTCCACGCAGGATCTCGATCCGCTCGGGGGATTGCACTGATTCGCGGTTGAGCTGGGCGAGGAACGCCTCGATGATGTCCGTCATGCTCAGATCGTCTGGTAGAGGGTGTTGCGTTGGTGCAGGGGACGCTCAAGTGGGGCTACCAGCAGACGGAGTGTCTCACGGTCCATCTCCTGTCCGTGGGCCGCACCCGCGGCACGCGAGATGTTCTCATCCATCAGCGTCCCTCCGAGGTCGTTGGCGCCGGCCTCAAGGATTCGTCGAGATCCCGCTACGCCCATCTTCACCCAACTCACTTGGATGTTGTTGATGAGCGTCGCGTAGTGGAGGCGTGGTACAGCGTGCATCAGGATCGCCTCACGGAATGTGGGTCCTCGTCGCGAGCGACCCTTGAGGAAGATCGGTGTCGCCATGTGCACGAACGGTAATGGGACGAACTCGGTGAAGCCGCCAGTCTCCTTCTGGAGTTCGCGAGTTCGAAGGAGGTGCGTCGCCCAGTGGTCGACGCCTTCGACGGCGCCGAACATGATCGTGATGTTCGAGTTCAGACCGATGCTGTGCGCCGCCCGATGGACATCGAGCCACTGCTCAGAGTTGATCTTGTCCGGACAAAGGATCTCACGCACCGAGTCATCGAGGATCTCCGCAGCAGTCCCGGGAAGCGTCTTCAGACCGGCCTCCTTGAGGCGCGTCAGGTATGTCGTGAGATCCTGCTCGGAACGCCGGGCCCCTTCAAACACTTCGAGAGCGCTGAAGGCGTGGATATGGATTCGTGGTGAGCCGGCTCGAACCGCCGCGATCACGTCGATGTAGTAGTCGCCATCGAACTTCGGATGGATCCCTCCCTGGAGGCACACCTCAGTGGCGCCCTTCGCCTCAGCCTCTCGAACCCGCTCGCTGATCTCGTCGAGGGTCAAGAGGTAGGGATCCCCACGAAGGTTCAACGACAGTGGTCCCTTGGAGAAGGCGCAGAAACGGCACTTGAAGGTACACACGTTGGTGTAGTTGATGTTGCGGTTGATCACGAAACTCACGGGCTCACCAACGAGGTCGCGGCGAACCGCGTCCGCGTACTCGACGACCTGATGGAAATCGCCGCCGCGCGCGCCGAAGAGCGTGACCAGTTCCTCGCGGCTGAATTCGTAGCCGGGCGTATAGCGGTTCAACAGGTCGGTCACCGCACTCGTGCGGGCCTTGGCGGTGGGTGGCGTGGGTGGAGTCTCCTCGGATCCGGAATACCAATGATCCTCGCGAGCCAGGAACGCTGAGTCCGAGTGCGCCAGTACGTAGGGCCGCACGCTGTCGTCGATGAATTGTGACGTGAGTCCGATGAAGTCGGGGTAGACCGTGAGTCGGGGCACGAACTGAAAACCACGGTCGTCACATTCGCTCGACAACACGTCGAGGGCGGGCCACGCCCGTTCCGGGTTCACGTGGTCGCGCGTCACCGGTGATATACCACCGAAATCGTCGATACCGAACGCCAACAGCCGGGTCGGGTCGTCACTGAGATTGGGCGGCGCCTGGAGGTGGATCGTGTCGGGCAACACGAGTCGAGCCGCCGCGATCGTCCAATGGAATTCCGCATCGCTCGCCGCGGGGCTGTTGGCCATCTGGGTGCGTGGCTTGGGCAGGAAGTTTTGAACGATGACCTCCTGCACGTGCCCGAACTCCTCGTGCAGGTCTCGAATGGCCTCGAGGGTCGCGATCCGTTCCTCTCGCGACTCACCGATCCCCACCAGCAAGCCGGTGGTGAACGGAATCTTCAACTTGCCGGCCCATCGCAAGGTGTCGAGACGTCGCTGAGGCTCCTTGTCGGGCGAGAGCCGATGAGCGGGCAGCTCGGCCAGTGACTCGAGCATCATGCCCTGGGATGCGGTGACAGTGCGCAGTTGAGCCAGTTCGTGCGCGTACAGGGCTCCGGCATTGGCGTGGGGGAGGAGTCCCGTTCCCTCAAGAACCATCTGTGCCGCGCTCGCGACGTAATCAACCGTCGACTGATAGCCACGCGCCGCGAGCCACCTGGCGGCTTCGTCGTAGCGAAGTTCGGGTCGCTCTCCGAGGGTGAAGAGCGCCTCGGTGCATCCCGCGTCCCTGCCGTCAACGGCGACGGCCATGACCTCGTCGAGACTCATATAGGGCGATTCGACGTGCGCGGGCGCCTGCGCAAAGGTGCAGTAGCCGCAGCGGTCGCGGCACAGTTTGGTCAGCGGTATGAACACCTTTGGCGAATAGGTGACCACGTAGCCGTGCGCCCGGCGCGCTTTGGCGAAGGCCGCGGGCGCGAGTTGCTCCAGTGGAGAATCCAGCAGTTGCGCTCTCGTTCCAATACCCTCGAAGATCGTCATTGTGGCATCCTACGGTTAGAGGTGCAGGAGTCCAGCAACATCATCGATATCGTCGACAATCAGTTGGTAGACCGGTCGGTCAGCGGCCTGCATCGCGCGGTAGTCGCTGGTGGCCTGGGCCATGTGAAGGTCGTGGAAGGTGTAGTTGCGTCCCGATATCCGAATCGGCTTGCTACGGGGGCGCTGGATTATCTGGAGACCCACCACGCCAGCGGGGCCACCCTTGTGCAACTGACCGGTCGAGTGCAGGTAGCGAGGCCCAAGATTCGCGGTCGTCGTTCCGTACTGGTCATCGAACCTCACTCGCAGAGCGCTCAATCGATCGGCGACGTCGAGGGGGGCGTACACCTGGAGCACGTTGTAGACCGAATCGAGGAGGAGCTCACTGAGGACGCCCAGATCCTCGTTGTGGCGCGCCCACGACACCGGTTCCTGGAGGAGCGCGAAGACGTCCCTCTTCGCGCTCTCCACGTTGGGCTGGTTGAAGGGGTCCACGCCCAGATGCCAGGCCAGCAGCGCCGCGATCAGGTGATAGCGCTGCATGTCGCGCGGCGCGTAGGACGCCTCGGTGATCTCGAGCACCGGGATGAACCCTCGCCCCTCCTTGCCGGTGGTCTCGGCAATCAGTTGTTCGAGCCAGAGTGCGCTCCCCGACGTGATCGGGTCAGCTCCAAGCGCAAACGTCGCCTCGCCCTCGACGATCGTCTTCGCCAGTTCCGCGGCCGTGGACACGGCGTGCGCGACGAGGTCGTGCGAAAGAGAGCAGCCGGCGAGTTCCTCGCGAAGTTGTGTCACCGTCCAACCGGCGTAGAGGGCCGGCACCAGCCCGAACGGCGACAGGGCGGAGAATCGTCCGCCGGTGTTCGGGTCACCTTCGATCAGCATCGCTCCGAGCGACGCGGCGAGCTCGACGAGGTTCGATCCGGGATCAGTGATGATCACCAGGTCGCGCGGGTCCAGACCATTCGCCAGTGCGTGTGCCAGGAGGGCCTGGGTCTCGATGGTCCCACCTGACTTCGACGACGCGATGACATTGGCGCCGCTGAAATCGGTCGCCGCAATCGTGTCGGGGTTCGACGTGTCGAGCACGGTGAGCAGGTGGTCAGCGCGCCAATCGGCGTAAAAGCGGGCAGGCGAGGACGATCCACCCATCCCTAGTAGGAGGGTGCGGTCGTGGCGCGCAGGTAGTCGAGTAGCGACGTCGTCCAACCACTCGCCCAGGTAGCGCTCAGGATGGTGGAGCCAACCGAGTGAATGAGCCGCCGTCGTTCCCGCGAAGAGTGTGGCGTCACCCTCCAGGAGTCGGCTGGTCAACTGGGCCGGGTCCACGACCTACCGGGCACTTTCAATCTTGGCACTGACCGTCGCGAGCAGCTCTTCGTACGACGCGACGAATGAGTCCACACCATCGCCCTCGAGCTTCGCGGTGACCGATTCCAGGGATACCTGGTGGGGGAGCGCCTTGAGTTTCTGCGCTTGCTCATCGATCGACTCGAGGCTCAGCAGCAGCGAGGTTGCGAAGTCACCATGGTCGAGAACTCCTTCCAAGGTTGCGTCGGGCATGGTGTTCACGGTCTCGTCGGCGACGATTCGGTCGACGTAGAGAAGGTCGTAGTACGAGGGGTCCTTGGTCGAGGTCGACGCCCACAACGGCCGCTGCACCTGCGCCCCTGCGTCGAGTAGCGCTACGGCTCGATCACTCGCTATCCGATAGAGGTAGAGCTCGTACGCGGCGCACACCTGTGCGTTGGCGGTGGTGCCTCGTCGCGGATCACCCGCCTCGAGCAGCGCGTCTATCGCGGCGTCGACGCGCGACACGAAGAACGACGCGACACTGGCGATGTGACCAATGTCATGGCCGTGGTCGCGCGCCAACTCGATCCCGTCCATCCATGCGCTCAACACCTGGTCGTAACGCTCCAGCGAGAAGATGAGCGTGACGTTCACGTTGATGCCGGCACCGAGTACGGCGGTCACGGCTGGCAGTCCTTCAACGGTCGCGGGGATCTTGATCATCAGGTTCGCGCGCCCAACTTCGCGCGCAAGCCTCTTGGCCGCGGCGATGGTTCCTTCCGTATCGCGCGCGAGTCGGGGCGAGACCTCCAACGAGACGAACCCGTCGAGGTACCGACGCACTCTGTCGTCAAAATCCCGTCGAGACTGCGCGTGAACGTCGGCGAGCACATCACACGCGTCGCGAACGTCGTTGGCCGCCAGCGACTCGAAGATCGATTCGGCGTCGCTCGCGTCGACACCCACGAGGAACTCGTCGTAGGCCGAACTGGTGGCAAATGTCTTGGCAAAGATCGATGGATTTGACGTCACACCACGGACGCCCTTGTCGACCAGACCCTTCAAGGTGCCGTCATTGAGCCAGTCGCGTCGGATGTTGTCTATCCATGGGCTCTGACCGTACTCGTCGAACATCTGGTGCAAGGTGGTCATTCGCTGTCTCCCAGGACACTCTGGACGTGGCTGACCACTGTCGCTGCATTGATCTTGAAGTAGTCGAAGACGTAGTTACCCGGTGCTGACATGCCGAAGGTGTCGATGCCGATCGCGCTGTCGACGTACTTGGTCCAACCTTGGGTGACACCCGCTTCGAGGGCCACTGATGGTATCGAGCGCCGCAGGACGTCGTGTCGATAGTCCCGATCCTGAGCGTCGAAGCACGCCCAGCACGGCATGGCGACCACTCTCGTCACGATGCCCTTTTCGAGCAACTGGTCGTGGGCGGCGAGACAGTGACCGACCTCCGAGCCGGTTCCGACAATCGTGAACACCGCGTCCTTGCTGTCGCGGATCACGTAACCACCACGTCGCGCACCCGAGCGCGACGCCACGGCGTCCGCGCCCGACAGCACCGGCATGTCCTGACGCGAGAGGATGAGGGCGGTCGTCGGCGCCTGGCCCGCCGACAAGAAGTCATCAACCAGGTCAACGGTCTCGTTGGCGTCCGAAGGTCGCACCACGTGCAAGCGCGGCATGACGCGAAGGGCCATGAGGTGCTCGACGGGCTGATGGGTGGGCCCATCCTCACCGACACCGACCGAGTCGTGCGTGAAGACGAAGAGCACGCCCGCGCCGCTGAGCGACGCGAGCCGTATCGCCGGCCGTGCGTAGTCACTGAAGACGAAGAAGGTCGACCCAGCCGGTCGAAAGCCTCCGTGGAGCGCTTGGCCGACGAGAATCGCTCCCATCGCGAATTCGCGGATCCCGTAGTAGATCTGTCGGCCACCGGGGTTCTGGGCATTCTGCGCCGATGAATGGCCGAGGATGACTCCCGTATTGTCCGTGAGGTCGGCGGACCCTGCGGTGAGGCCCTTCGTCTGAGGCGCAAACGCGTCCATCGCCCTCTGCATCGCCTTTCGGGTGGCGACCATCGAACCCTCCGCGAAGGGTTCGGCTTCCTCCGTCACGACGCTGGCGCCATTGGTCGCCAGCTGCTCGAGCAGCGCGACGCCCTGCGCGCCCGATGCGGCGATCCGCTTCTCCCACGCCGCACGAGCGTCGCGCTGCGACGACAAGGACGCGACGAGTTGGTGCGGGAGATCCGCAGAGAAACAGAAGGCTTCATCCGTGACACCGAGGATGTGCTTGGCTTCGCTGATCACGTCAGCGCTGAAGGGTGCGCCGTGGGCTTCTCGGCGATCGACCATGGCGGGCGATGGAAAGCCAATGTGGGATCGGACGATAACCAGGGTGGGTCGCGTGGTCTCGGCGATCGCCTCTCGGGTGGCGACCTCGAGGGCATCGAGATCGTTCGCGTGTTCTCCGACGTTGACGACGTGCCAACCGTACGCGGCGAATCGTGAGGCTGCGTCGTCACGCAGCGCCAGCTCAGTCGGACCGTCGATGGTGATGTGGTTGTCGTCATAGAAGACCGTCAATCGATCGAGCCCCAGGGCGCCGGCGAGTGACGCGGCCTCGTGGCTGATGCCCTCCTCGAGACAACCGTCTCCGGCGATAACCCACGTCCTATGGTCGACCAGGTCGGCACCGTAATCAGTACGAAGAATCCTCTCGGCAATGGCCATACCCACACCGTTGGCGATTCCTTGCCCCAACGGACCAGTCGTCACCTCGACCGTGGGCGCCACCCCGTTCTCCGGGTGGCCCGGTGTGCGCGAGTGAGGTTGGCGGAACGCACGCAGGTCGTCAACGCTCAGGTCGTAGCCAAAGCAATGGGCGAGTCCGTACTGGAGGAGCGACGCGTGGCCGCAACTCAGTATGAATCGGTCACGGTCGCTCCACATGGCGTCGGTCGGATCATGACGGAGGATTCGAGAGAACAGCATGACGCCCAGTGGCGCGAGGGCCATCGCGGTGCCGCTGTGGCCGGATTTGGCGGCCGCAGGAGCGTCCATGGCCAGGGCCGCGATCTCGCGGATTGCCTGTCCTTCAAGTTCGCTCGCACCGGGGAATAGTTGGTCACTCATGGCTACGACAGTAGTAAGAATTGGCTCGCGAGGGCGTCGATGGCGACGATAGCCTTGGTCAATGCGCCTTCAGATACCGCCGAACTGTGACCTGACTCTCGGCCTCAGGTGCCTCGACAAGTCGGTTCCGGGCACCACGGTGTGGTCCATGAGGGTCGATGACCGATTCCTCAACCCGGCCCAAGTCGTTCAAGGGGGCTTTCTCTCTGCGATGCTCGACTCGGCCATGGGCGCATCAGCGGTGACCGGCACGGATGATGGACGCAAAGTCTCGGTAGCCAATACCGAGATGAAGGTGTCATTCTTGCGCTCGGCCCGCCTCGGCGACGTCCTCACCTGTACGGCACGAATCTTGAAGGCGGGTAAGGTCATCGCCTTCCTCGAGGGTCGCATCGTCAACCAGCGGGGGGAATTGGTCGCCACCGCCAGTTCGACCTACCTAATTCGAGAACGTACTGAGTAGGCTTGGGACATGAAGAAACCACCGTGGCGCAAACTCATTCGCGGTGCGACAATCCAACGTGATGTCGAGGAGATTCGCGACCTTTTCGTCAAGTACGTCAAGGAAGAAACGGTACAGCCACTCAAGGAGTTGGGGCGTTTCGTACTCTACGGGACAATCGGCAGCCTCTTCGTCGGCTTCGGCGTCACCATGCTGCTGCTCGGCGTGCTCCGCTTTCTCCAAGAGCAGTTCCGCGTTTTCAATGGCAGCCTTTCGTGGCTCCCGTACCTCATCGTTGCGCTGATCGCCGCGCTGGTCGCGGCACTCACCCTCTGGCGCATCGTTAGTGGGGCCGCCAAACGCCGTCTGCAGGGTCCCCGATGAGCGAGCAGTCACCCACCCGACGTGAGTTGGAGCTTTCGCTCCGGGCGCTGTTGCCCGATAAGCCGGGTCTCGGGGGACCTCTCGGGTCAAATGGATCGACGACTGCAGCGGCGGGCGTCGGCGGCTTGTTCGCCGGCTATTTGTGGGGCTGGATTCGTGGTCGGCGGGCACGGCCAAGGCACGGCCGTTGATCCTTCGCAGACTCTTTCGCTGGACTCTCGCTTTGACGCTCGGTCGTGCCTGGCGACAGAAGTCCTCCAGGTGGCTCTCGATCGCGGGTGCGATGATGCTGCTTCGTTTCATAGATGGACGAGCTGCCAATGCCGGCAACCGTGCCAAGAAGAGGAATAGGTCGTGAGCAACGCAGAATTGAAGGTTGGCGAGCGTGTGATGCTCATCGACGCAAAAGACCGTCATTACCTCATCAACCTACGAGAAGGAGCGGCGTTCCATACCCACGCGGGCATCATCCAACATGATGACGTCATCGGCGCCCTCGAAGGTTCGCTGATCAGGGGAAATACGGAGAGAAGCTTTCTCGTGCTGCGCCCGACCCTCTCGGACGTGGTGCTGAAGATGCCTCGCGGCGCACAAGTCATCTACCCGAAGGACCTCGGAACGATCCTTATGCAGGCCGACATCGGACCTGGCATGCGGGTTCTGGAGGCCGGTGTTGGCTCCGGGGCCCTTTCGATGACCTTGCTGAGGGCCGGAGCGATCATCACGGGCTACGAGATCAGAGAGGATTTTGCTCAACAGGCCACCAAGAACGTGCACGACATGCTTGGTGTCGATGTGCCCTACGACATCCAGATTCGCGACGTCACCCTCGGCATCGACGAAGAAGACCTCGATCGGATCATTCTTGACATGCCCGAGCCGTTCGCTGTCGTCGCGCACGCGGAGAAGGCCCTGCGACCCGGGGGCATCTTCCTCGCCTACCTGCCGACCATCAACCAGACGCAGTTGCTGCGAGAGACGCTGCGCCAGTACTCCTTCGGCCTCGAAGAGACTGTCGAAATCCTTCGCCGGACCTGGCATATCGATGGTCGATCAGTTCGACCCGATCACCGGATGGTGGCTCACACCGGATTCCTGACGTCGGCGCGGCGACTGGTTCGCCGCGAGGAGAAGAACTAGTCCTTCTCGATGAAGATGCATTCGCCGGGGCACTCTTCGGAGGCCTCAGTGACCGCGTCTTCGAGTCCGGCCGGCACGGTCGCCAGGCCCTCGGCGCCGCCGGGTGAACTCAGCGCCTCATCGCCCTGCTTCACGTACGCCAGCCCGTCGTCGAGGAGGGTGAACACAGCGGGGCAGATTTCCTCACAGAGTCCGTCACCGGTGCATAGGTCCTGGTCGATCCAAACCTTCATCTCTTCGTCCTCCGTGGCCAACTGGTTCAGTTACTTTAGCGGCTTGAAGGCTGGTTCAAATTACTGACAGGGGCTGCGCTCTCCCCTAGGGTGGCCACATGGACCGTTCAGAGGGTTTCAGTCAACCAAACGAGGACGACGATCAGATCGTCGTGAGCTCGGCGCGTGACTTCGCGTTCAGCGATGTCGATCAGGCAAATCGAAGGATCGAGTTGCTCGAGGAACGGCTCCTCGAGGCGAGAGGACAGTTGGCACAGTCTCGTTCGAGCAACGAGAAGCTCACCATCACGATCCAGCAAACGCGTGACCAGATCGCGGCGCTGCGCGACGAGGTCGAGAAACTTACGCAGCCTCCAGCCGTCTACGGGACGTTCATCGACTTCAATGATGACGGTTCCGTCGACATCTTCGCGTCCGGCCGCAAGATGCGTGTTGCCCTCCACCCAGCCCTCGATCCTGCTCAGATCGAGAGGGGCAACGAAGTCGTTCTCAACGAGTCATTCTCCGTGATCGGGATTCGTGAATCCGACGGCCAGGGAGAAGTCGTCACGGTCAAGGAGGTCATCGATGCTCGACGTGTCCTCGTCTACGCACGTGCGGACGAGGAGAGGGTCGTCGAACTTGCGGACTCACTGCGCGACGTGAAGTTACGCAGCGGCGATGCGCTCGTCTTGGACCTTCGCTCCAACCTGCTCACCGAGAAATTGGTTCGTCAAGAGGCCGAGGAGCTGGTCCTCGAGGAGGTCCCCGACATCACGTACGCCGACGTGGGTGGTCTCGACGAGCAGATCGAGTCGATCATGGACGCCGTCGAGCTGCCCTACCTACACCGGGCGCTCTTCCAGGACTACGAGCTGCCCGCACCGAAGGGCATCCTTCTGTACGGGCCGCCGGGTTGTGGCAAGACGCTCATCGCCAAGGCCGTGGCGAACTCGCTTTCCCAGAAGGTGGCCGAGTTGACTGGGAATCGCAATGTTCGCTCGTACTTCCTCAATATCAAGGGTCCCGAGCTCCTCAACAAGTACGTCGGTGAGACCGAGCGACAGATCCGCCTGGTCTTTCAGCGGGCGCGTGAGAAAGCGGAGGAGGGCGTACCCGTCATTGTCTTCTTCGACGAGATGGACTCACTCTTTCGCACCCGAGGTACGGGAATCAGTTCGGACATGGAGTCGACCATCGTCCCGCAGTTGCTCGCCGAGATCGACGGCGTGGAATCACTGCGCGACGTCATCGTCATTGGGGCCACCAACCGTGAGGACCTGATCGACCCCGCCATCCTGCGCCCCGGACGGCTCGACGTCAAGATCAAGATCGAACGACCCAACGCTGACGCCGCCGCCCAGATCTTTCAGCGCTACTTGCACGCCGATCTCCCGATTGACGACGCGTCAATAGTCACCCTGGGTGGTGGCGACCGTGACAAGGCGGTGCGCGCCATGATCGAAGAGACGGTGGCCAACATGTATCGCGTCGACGACGTGAACAGGTTTCTCGAGGTGACGTATCAAGGGGGCGACAAGGAGATCCTCTACTTCAAGGACTTCGCCTCGGGGGCCATGATCGAGAACATCGTGCGTCGTGCCAAGAAGCTGGCGGTCAAGCGTGAGATCGCCGGAAAGGGCAGGGGTCTGCAGAGTAGTGACCTCATCGAATCGATTCGCCAGGAGTTCCGTGAGAACGAGGACCTGCCCAACACCACGAACCCCGACGACTGGGCTCGCATCTCGGGCAAGAAGGGCGAGCGCATCATCTTCATTCGAACCTTGATCAACCGCGAGGAGACCGATGTGAAGGGCGGTCGCTCCATTCAGCACGTCGGCACCGGTCAGTACCTTTAGGGCATGGCAATCGCGAAGGTCCTCGGCATCGAGACCGAGTACGGCATCACTGGTGGTCCCGATGTGGACCCGGTCACCCTGTCGAGCGTCATCGTGAACGCCTACGCCCAGCAAGGGCGCACCCGCATCAATTGGGACTTCCACGACGAATCACCGGGCCAGGATGCGCGCGGGCTCGTCGGGCTCACGTCCTTCGCGCCGGTCGTCGAGACCCACCTCGCCAACACGGTCTTGACCAACGGCGCCCGCCTCTACGTCGACCACGCGCATCCGGAGTACTCCTCACCCGAGTGTCGGACAGCTTTCGAGGCGACGTTGTTCGACGCCGCGGGCGAAGAGGTGATGCGCCGAGCGCTGACCATCGCCAACGAGTCCCTCGACGCCAGTGAGGCGATCAACCTCTACAAGAACAACTCGGACGGCAAGGGGAACTCGTACGGCACCCACGAGAACTTCCTCGTCGCTCGCGACGTCGACTTCTCCTCGATCGTGCGCGCGATGGTGCCGCACTTCGTTTCGCGCCAGATCATCGTCGGAGCGGGGAAAGTGGGAGCTGAGACCGAGGCGGGACTCGACGCCGCACCGTTCTTCCAACTGAGCCAGCGTGCCGAGTTCTTCGAAGAGGTCATCGGCCTCGAAACCACGCTCAAGCGCCCCATCATCAACACGCGCGACGAACCGCACAGCGACGCGGAACGATTTCGGCGCTTGCACGTCATCATCGGTGACGCCAACCTCAGTCAATTCGCAACCCTCGTGAAGCTGGGATCGACGGCGTTGTTGCTCGCGGTCCTGGAGGACGAAGGGGCGTCAGGCTTCCCGAGCCCTCCTCGTCAGCCGGTACACGCCGTTCGATCCTTCTCTCTCGACACCTCGTTGCGCGCGGTCGAGGTCTGTGACGACGATCAACGTCGAAGCGCCTGGGATTTCCAGGACCAACTATGGACGCTCGCCGACCGCTACGTCACCCGACGCGGAGGCGACGCCGTGGGCACGTCCGACGAGGTCGCGTTCATCTTGACCCAGTGGCGCGAGATGCTCGACGGCGTTCGCGACGACACCACCACGGTGGCGGACCGGATCGACTGGGTCGCCAAACTCAGGATCGTCAGGGGAATGCAGGATCGCCACAACCTGAAGGATGACGATGCCGTGCTTCGCGCCATTGACCTGCAGTATCACGACATCCGTCCACAGCGCTCGCTCTCCCAGCGCGTCGGACTTCGCACGTTACAAGACGATGACATTATTCGTGAAGCGGTTCACAAGCCGCCCCGCACTACGCGAGCGTATTTTCGCGGCGAGTGCGTCAAGCGGTATCCGGACCAGATCGTTGCGGCAAACTGGGATTCGGTGGTGTTCGATGTTGGTCAGGGTCCACTGCGCAGGGTGCCGATGATGGACCCCCTCAGGGGTACGGCAGCGATCACGGCTGACCTGTTGGCGGTCTGTCCTACCGCCGATGACCTTCTCGAAGCGCTAGACAGGTAGAACATAACTATGACTGAACAAGAACGAATCCAGAAGCAGCGTCAAGAGCGGGCCACCCACACGTCACCCGACGTCGCGGTCGACGCCACGAAGGGTGATCAGTTGAAGGCTGATCTCGACGACCTTCTCGACGAGATCGACGAAGTCCTGGAGGAGAACGCCGAGGAGTTCGTGCGTAACTACGTTCAAAAAGGCGGCGAGTAGCCGTGGGACTACCGCTCTTTGACGCGCGCAGCGATCCGGGGCCATCATTCTTCCACTACGCCGAAGATGCCGGTCTGTCCAACGCTTCATCCGCTGACTCGGCCGCGTCGCCGCACGCGACCACGGTGGTCGCCATCCGTTACAACGCCGGTGTCGTCATGGTGGCAGACCGTCAGGCGACGGGTAACTACATCGCGAGCCGCGACGTGCGAAAGGTCGAGCCGGCCGATCGCTTCACGGCCATCGCGATCTCGGGCACCGCGGCGCGCGGCATCGAGTTCATCAAGATGGCCCAGCTCTCGTTCGAGCACTACGAGAAGATGACCGACTCGTCCCTGAGCCTTGAGGGCAAGGCGAACTACCTCTCGCCGATCATCCAGCGCAACAACCTCTCCACGCCTCTCATCGTGCTTCCGTTGCTGGCCGGTTGGGACCCCAGCCACCTCGTGGGCCGAGTCTTCGAGTACGACGGCGCTGGAGGTTGCTACGAGCGTTACGACTTCGCGACGATCGGGTCGGGCTCACCGTTCGCCGAGAGCGCGCTGCGTCTTGGTTTTCGCGCCGACCTGGACCGAGAGGCGGCGCTCGAGCTCGGAGCACTCGCGCTCTACGAGGCTGGCGACAACGATCCGAGTACCGGTGGGCCAGATTTCGTGCGCAACCTCTATCCCATGATGGTCACCATCACCGAGAGTGGTTTCCAGGAACTCCCCGCCGACGAGGTGGGCGCCCGATTCAAGGTCATCAACGACCGGCGCACGCAGTCCGGGGGAGTCGCCGGAGGTTCCTTGCGATGAGTAACTACTTCTACGTCTCACCCGAACAACTCATAAAGGACCGCGCGGAGTTCGCCCAGAAGGGTATCGCTCGTGGTCGATCGATGGTCGCCGCTATCTACGACGTCGGTGTGCTGCTCGTCGCGGAGAACCCCTCGGCGTCGCTCAACAAGATCTCCGAGGTCTACGACCGAATCGCATTCGCCGGGGTCGGGCGCTACAACGAATTCGACCGACTTCGTGAAGCCGGCATCCGCTGGGCCGACGGCACTGGGTTCACCTACTCCCGCGAGGACGTCGACGCACGAGCGCTGGCCAACTACTACGCACAGCACCTCGGCGATATGTTCACCGAGGGCCAAAAGCCACTGGAAGTCGAGATCCTCGTCGCGCAACTCGGCAACAAGATCCGCCCCACCAAGTTGTATCGCGTCGCCTACGAAGGAACTATCTCGGACGAACCCCGATTCGCGGTATTGGGGGGCGATGCCGAGACGATTCGTGGTCGATTCGCAGCCGCCGAGGAGTCCATGCATCCCCTGAAGGAGACGTTGCAGAATGCGGTGAACGCGCTCGCCGGAGCCGAACGCACCATCGATGTCTCCGACCTGGAGGTCTGCATTCTCGAGGACCGCGGCGATCGCCGCACCTTCCAACGCCTCGACGACGCGCACGTGAGTGAGATCCTGCGCTGAGCGATCGGCAACGGGATAGACATGCTGCGGCGAATCTTTGGCGTCGAGACTGAATACGGGATTACGTTCTCGCTTCGAGGACAGCGCCGACTGAGCCCCGACGAGGTCTCTCGATTTCTCTTCCGCAAGGTCGTGGCGTGGGGGAGGTCGAGCAACGTCTTTCTCGAGAACGGTAGTCGGCTCTATCTGGACGTCGGAAGTCATCCCGAATACGCGACCGCCGAATGTGACTCGTTGCACGATGTCGTCGCCCAAGACAAAGCGGGTGAAGCCATCCTTCGAGAGCTGGTCGAGCACGCGCAGCAGCAACTCACCGAGGAGGGGATTCGAGGCGACATATTTCTCTTCAAGAACAACACCGACTCGACCGGAAACTCCTACGGATGCCACGAGAACTACTGCATCGAGCGCATCGAGGATCTGACCCGCCTCGAGCAGGTCTTCATCCCGTTCCTCGTGAGCCGCCAGATCTTCACCGGCGCGGGCAAGGTGGTGACGAATGGAAACGGCACCACGTACTCCATGAGCCAGCGAGCCGAGCACATCTGGGAATCGATCTCCTCGGCGACCACTCGAAGCCGTCCGATCATCAACACTCGTGACGAGCCCCACGCTGATCCGGAGAAGTACCGACGACTTCACGTGATCGTCGGCGACTCCAACATGAGCGAGTTCGCCACCTACCTGAAGATTGGAACTGCGTCGGTCGTACTGGCGATGATCGAGGACAAGACGACCGTCCTTCGCGACTACAACATGGCGTCGCCGATCAACGCACTGCGCGACATCTCCTATGACCTCTGGAGCAAGGAGCCCGTGCGACTACTCAGTGGCCGCGACATGACGGCGCTGGAGATCCAGGATGACCTCTGTGAGAGGGCCGAGTCCTTCATCCAAGGTCGCGACCTGCCCGAGGACCAGGTCAACGCCGTCCGACTGTGGCGCGAGGTGATCGAGCAGTATCGACTCGACCCCATGGGCCTCGCCGATCGCGTTGACTGGATCGCCAAGCTGCAGATCATCGAGCGCGAGCGAGAACGCAGCGGTGTCGAGCTCAGCGACCCGAAGATCGCCCTCATCGATCTGCTCTACCACGACACCGATTTCCGCCGTGGTCTCTACTACCGGCGTCAGGCGCGTGGGCACCTGCGACGAATGGTGGATGACGACGACATCGCGCTGGCCTCGCACACCCCGCCGGCGACGACCCGTGCGCACATGCGTGGGACCTTCATCAAGGCCGCGAAGGAGTGGCGCAGGGATTTCACCGTCGATTGGGTGCATCTGAAGTTGAACGACGAGATGCAACGAACCGTGCTCCTGAAGGACCCCTTCAAGAGCAACGATGACCGTTTTCAGAAGCTGCTCGCCTCGTTGGAGCGTCACGGATGAGGCGAGTAGTCTTGTCGGGTGCCAGACCAGACGTTGGATGAACCAATCGAGTCGGGCCCTGATGCCGAGAGCGCCCAGGTAACCACCAAGGCCAAGTTCCGACGAAACTCAGTACTCGAATGGGTTGCGATCATAGTGATCGCGCTCGTGGTGTCGATGCTCATGCGCACCTTCGTGGTGCAGACATTCTTCATACCCTCGGGCTCCATGGAGCCGACCCTCCAGATCGGCGACCGAATCATCGTCTCAAAATTGAGTGTGGAATTGGGCACGATCAACCGTGGCGACATCCTCGTCTTCAAGTCCCCGCCCAGTGAGCACTGCGGTGGCACGCCAGTCACGGATCTCGTCAAGCGGGTAATCGGGCTACCGGGTGACACGCTCACGTCGATCGGCAACACGATCTACGTCAACGGCAAGGCGCTGAAGGAGACGTGGCCCCACATCGAGCCTTTGCTGCCCGCGATCGGCAAGGTGGTCGTTCCGGCGAACCACTACTTCATGATGGGTGACAACCACCCGGATTCCTGCGACAGTCGATATTGGGGTTCCGTGCCCAAATCTGACGTCATTGGCAAGGCCTTTCTGCGCGTGTGGCCGCTCGGCCGATTCGGCTTCCTCTAGACCATCCCCTCCGCACACCTACAATGGGCGTGTGTTCAGTTTGAGTCCAATCAAGATCATGGTGATTGTCGCCGTGGTGCTCTTGCTCCTCGGACCGGACAAGCTGCCCGAGGTGGCCCACAAACTCGGTTCGAGTTGGCGCGCGCTCAAGCGCCTCCAGGAGCGGGTCGAGGCCGAGGTGCGTGAAGTGATTCCCGACCTGCCGAGCACCGGCGATATCGCTCGCATCGCTCGTAGCCCAGTCAACCTCCTGAATTCCCTCGCCGATCGCGTCGACGCCCGCGAGGATGCCGAGGTGCTGGCGGCGCAAGTTGACGCGCCGCACGCTCAAGGCGAGCCGGCCGCCTCAACGGCCGATGCAGGTGAGGTGCCGGTCGTGGTTCCTGCCTCGCCGCGTCCGACCAGCCAGTCGCAGCCCCCCGACCCCTCGATGAACTAACGAGCGATGGCAAAACTTCGTAAGGCTGCCACGGGCATGACGTTGGCCGAACACCTGGCCGAGGCTCGTCACCGGTTCATGCTCGCGAGTCTCGCCGTCGTCGTGCTCGGTACCGTGTCGTTCGTCTTCTATCCCGAGATCCTGAGGGTCCTGCAGGATCCCTACTGTCGCGCCAATCCGCGTCACTGCACCTTCCTCGTCACCAACCCACTCGATGGATTGACGCTGCGCATCAAGATCGCGTTCTTCGGAGGGTTCCTCCTCTCGTCACCGATTCTCTTCTGGCACGCGTGGCGTTTCGTGACGCCGGGGCTGAAAGCCAAGGAACGGCGCTACGCCCTACCCTTCGTGGGCTCCTCGATACTCTTCTTCTGCGGCGGTGTCACCGTCGCCTATTTCATCTTCGGTCGCGCTATCAAGTTCCTCGAGTCCATCGGTGGGCACTCACTAGTCACCGACTACAACCCGAATCAGTACCTCGGACTCTTCATCATGATGATGTTCATCTTCGGGTTGACCTTCGAGTTCCCGGTCGTGCTCGTCGCCCTCGAGCTGGCGGGCGTCGTAACACCGCGCCAACTGCTGAAGTCGTGGCGCTACGCACTCATCGCCATCACCGTCTTTTCAGCCGTGGTGACACCCAGCAGCGATCCCTTCTCGATGATGGCGCTCGCCATACCCCTGACCGTCTTCTACTTCATGGCGATCGGCCTGGGTAAGTTGCTGCGTAAGTGAGCACGCAGGACCACCGGAATCGATTCATCGACAGCCTCGGCTTCGGACCGGACCGTTTTCAACTCGAGGCGATCGAGGCGATCGACGAGCACGTCAACGTCCTGGTCAGTGCGCCCACAGGTTCGGGAAAGACCCTGATAGCGAATTACGCCATCGGGAGGGTCCTCGAGCGAGGCGAGAGGGCCTTCTATACCACCCCCCTCAAGGCACTCTCAAACCAGAAGTACAAGGAACTCTGCGAACTGTTCGGAGTCGCTCGAGTCGGACTCTTGACCGGCGACACGTCGATCAACCGGACTGGCGACGTCATCGTCATGACCACCGAAGTGCTGCGCAACATGCTCCTGACCGAGTCCGACCAACTGACGACCTTGGGCCTGGTGGTCCTCGACGAGGTCCATTACCTCCAGGACCCCTTCCGCGGGGGAGTGTGGGAGGAAGTCCTCATCCTCACGCCGTCGTCAGTGCGATTCGTGGCCCTCTCGGCGACGATAGGCAACGCGAGTTTCGTCGGCGAGTGGTTCTCGCAGGTGCGAGGACCAACGCGAATAATCGTCGAGGTCACGAGGCCCATCAAGTTGCACGATCATCTCGCGGTAGTCCGTCGCGGTCAGCCAATGGTCGACATCGTTGACCTACTCGACGGAGAGCGTCTCTCGGACGAATCGCGGCGTATCGACAACATGATGAAGGCGACCCGCCGCTTTCGACCGGGGCCGAAATGGAAGGGACCCAAGTCGAGCGCTCCACCACCGCCTTTTCGAGCCCCGCGTCGCAGCGAGTTGCTGCTGGCCCTTGAGCGTGACGACCTGCTGCCGGTGATCGTCTTCATCTTCTCGCGTGCCGCGTGCGACGACGCCGTGCACCAGTGCCGACGCGACGGACTCTCGTTCACCACGCCCGAGGAGCGGCTCGAGATCGAGGCGATCGCTCATTCACGGCTCGTCGGATTCTCCGACGATGACCTGAAGGCCCTCGAGTACGCGGACTTCATCGATTGCCTACGACGGGGGCTCTCGATGCACCACGCGGGCATGGTGCCGGCCTTTCGTGAGATCGTCGAGCTGTGCTTCGAACGAAACCTGTTGGCGGTGGTCTTCGCGACCGAGACGCTCGCCCTCGGCGTGAACATGCCCGCTCGCTCGGTGGCCCTTGAGCGGTTCTCGAAGTTCTCTGACGCGGGGCGCAAGTTTCTGACCAGCGGAGAGTTCTCCCAGATGACGGGTCGCGCCGGACGACGGGGACTCGACGACGAAGGGCACGCGATCGTGTGTTTCGCACCCGAGGTCGCCCTCCAGGACGTGGGCCGCGTTGCCCTGGCGCCTCCTTCAGACCTGCACTCCTCCTTTCGACCGACGTACAACTTCACGGCGAATCTCATCAATCACTTCGACTACGACACCGCCCTCGAGGTCGTGCGGCGCTCCTACGCCCAGTTCGAAACCGACCATCGTCCCACCGGCAACAAGCGGCCGCTGGGGGACCAGATGGTGGCGCGACATCACGTACTCGAGGAGTTGGGTTACGCCGACGGCTGGAAACTCAACCAACAGGGTCAATTGCTCCGATCGATCTACCACGAATGTGACCTGTTGATCGCCCAGTCCATCACCGCCGGGGTCTTCGAGGGCCTGGAGGCGGCCCAACTGGCGGGTCTGCTCTCGTGTTTCGTCTTCGAATCAAAGCGCGCGTCGCGCACACCACACGCCGCCAAACACGTCTCCACCAAGAAGAAACCGTCGCTCAATGACCGCCTCGGACAGCAGCGGCGCGGCAGCATCTCAGATCGGGTGAGCGAGATCCGGGTGATCGCCGCGACGATTCGCGAGGTCGAGGAGCGCTTCGGGGTGCCCCATGCGAAAGAACCGGACGGGAAGTTCGCGACGACCATCGCCGCCTGGGCCAGGGGAGCGTCCCTCGGCACCGTGCTCGACGTCGCCGACGCCGAGATCGGCCAGACGTCGCCTGGTGACTTCGTTCGCAACGCCAAACAGGTCGCAGACCTGTGCGAGCAGTTGTCGCGAATGAACCACATACCCGATGTCGCCCAGTCTGCCCAGGAGGCTCGAGACGCCGTCTTACGCAGTGTTGTGGCGGGTACGTCGAGTGTCCACCCTCCAGCCTGAAATCGCCTCTAATCTCGTTATTCCATGCATCCATACGTCGTCGAAGAGTTCACCGAGGGTGAAGTTGCGATCCTGCGGCGGTACTTCACGAATCTGGATGGGCCGGTATTTGCACTCGTCAATCTCCCAGAAGTGGTCAAGGGCGCACTGTTCGCGCGATATTCGCGCTCGTCCAAGAGTCTTCGCCGACTCTTCCTGGACGAATTCGTCGGCGATCTGGACCTGACTGGCGATGCGTCCATCGACGCCACCGTGGGAATGGACCGTGCCGACGAGCTCTACCAGAAGATCTTCTACGAGTACGGCGATGACTCGGTCGCGCAACTTGGCGGCGTCCACCTCGCGTGCGAGCAGGCGAGCAACGTCCTGACGAAGGTGCTCGAATGGGGCCGCCTGATGAGCTACCTCGAGCAATCCACGCGCTACCTGGGCTACGACCGCCGCCTGGCGAACGGCCTCTACCGTTTCTACCGCGACTGCGACGTGCTCGAATCTCGATTCGGTGCTCGTTACATCGGCGAGATGGACCGTATGTTCGACACCTACGCCGAACTTCTGCCACAGCTCACCGACTGGATCGCCAAGAAGTACCCGAAGACCCCCGAGGACACCGATTTCGTCTATCGCCAGGCCATTCGCGCCAAGGCTCTCGACGCGGTGCGAGGTCTCCTGCCGGCGAGCGCGCTCTCGAACCTCGGTATCTACGCATCGGGCCAGGCGTACGAGTCACTGTTGCTACGAATGCGCGCCCACCCTCTGCCAGAGGTGCGCGAGTACTCCCAGATGATGCTCGACGAGCTCATGAAGGTTATCCCGTCGTTCCTCAAGCGCATCGATGTCGCCGAGCGTGGCGTGGCGTGGACCAAGTACCTCGCCACCACCAAGAGCTCGACGAGGCGACTGATCGACTCCATGTGGCCCGAGACCCCGTCCAACGAACCAGGCGAGCACGTGACCCTGGTCGACTTCGACCCCGAAGGCGAGACCCGCATTCTCGAGGCGATCATCTTCGCGAACTCATCGATCTCCCACGAGGAATCGGTTCGTCGGGTCGCCGCGATGGACGAGACGGAACGGTCCGCGCTGCTCTCCACCTACGTGGGTGACCGCCAGAACCGCCGACACCGGCCGGGTCGCGCCTTCGAGAGTACGGACTACCGGTTCGAACTCGTCACCGACTACGGGGCATTCCGTGACCTCCAGCGTCATCGCCTCTTGACCATCGAGTGGCAGCCGCTCAGCGTGGAGCTCGGATTCGACGTGCCCGAGATAGTACGTGAGGCTGGTCTCGGCGAGCGCTACGAGGAGTCGCTCGAACGTTCGGCGGCGCTCTTTCACGAGATGCGCGACGAGTTTCCCGAACAGAGTCAGTACGTCGTCGCGCTCGCCTTTCGCATTCGTTACTCCATGCAGATGAACGCTCGCGAGGCGATGCACCTCATCGAACTGCGATCCGGTCCACAAGGTCACCCTAGTTACCGACGGGTAGCGCACGAGATGGCCCGACTCATACGTGAAAAGGCTGGTCATGTGGCAATTGCGGATGCCATGAGGTACGTCGACTTCTCAGAAACCGACCTCGAGAGGCTTGAAGCTGAACGGAACGCCGAGAGAAATCGTTTGAATCGATAGGAAATTGCAAGATTTACGCTTCTTTACGTCAAATCGACATTTTGCGTTGGAAAAAGGTTCTACAATCTCTGCGACTGAGAAGGGTCCTTATGGCTAGTGATGATGAAGCAGATGAAGTATTTGACGAAGAAGATCTTTCCGAGGGCTTTGACGAGAAAATAGTCGGCGAAGAAGAGACCGACGACGTTGACACTGAGGGAGACGACGTCGTCGACGTCGACGAAGGTGTCCTGGTAGCCGCGCCCATTCCCGAAGAGGACGATCTCGTTGACGACTCCGACGTCGAACTTGCGCTCGACGAAGTACTCGCTGAGACCATCCGACGTACCAGTACGCCTGAGGATGACGATGAGATCCCGGGTGAGGTCGACACCCTGGTCGATCCGACCGAAACGATCCTGCCCAAACAGGACGACGAGTTCCGTTGCAATTCATGCCGACTCTTGAAGAAGACCAGCCAGCTCGCTAACCGGTCAAAGGGCCTTTGCCGCGACTGCGTGTGATCCGCACTCGAACCGAACGCGTTCACGATGAACAATGAGTTCAAGGTGAACATCGAGGTTGCGACCGAGGTCACGAGCGAGATCCTCGATCTAGTGACGCAGGCCGTCGATACGACCTCCACCCATAGGGGAGGAGCCGCCATGATCGCCACCATCTTGGATGGTCGGGAACTTCACGACGTTCTGCGTGACGCGACCGCCCGCCAGGGCCTCTTCATCGCCCGCGACAACGAGGCCCTGGCTGGCTTCGCCCTTTGTCGTGATGCGGTAATCGAAGCGATCTTCGTCCCCACTCGAATGCGTCGACACGATATTGCGACGACTCTGGTCGGCGCGGTGACCGTGGCGTTCGGACAAGGCCTCGACGCGTACGCCCTGCCCGGAGACCGTGGGACCAAGTCCCTCTATGAATCGCTTGGCTGGAAGGCCAGACTGCTTACGATGCGCGCCGAGTAGGCGGGCGACGCGGAGCGCGCGTGGGTGGTGGTGGCGGCGGAACCTTCATGCCGAGAAGTTTCGCGAATTCGGGAATCGCCCCGGCATTCTTCACCGCGAGCGCCTTGCAGGACTCGTCAGCGGGAATACCCTGAGGCTTCACGTTTCGACGTATGGACGTCTCAACCGCCAGCGAGACGATCTCGCGCCACTTGGCGGGATCGAGGTCGGCCGTGAGCGCCTCAGACGTGATGGTGACCACGTTGACGGCCATCTCGGCCCCCACGCGTGTCGACATGTCGGGAGGACGTGCGACCAGACGAAGGGCCTCAGGGACGTTCTTGGCAGCAACGGCAGCCTCGAGCTTCTCGTTCCACTGCGTTCGCAGAATCTCGAGTCGAGCGCTCAGACTTGCCTGGAGTTCCTTCAGCTGGGCACGTGCCTCATCGTCGAGCGACACCGTCTTCGCGGCCGTGACAACGGCGCGAAGGTCGCGCAGACGCAACTCGCGTCCGGCGCCGGCTGCACCAGCAGCCTTGTCCTTCCACAGAGCCAGATTCGTCTTGGCGAGGAGTTCCTCAGCGATACGGTCGATCGTCGCGGGGTCGATCGTCGGTCGGCCCTGGGCCGTGGCGTTCTTGTTCTGTTCAGCGACGGCTGAGCGAACGGCGGGCATTCCGCCTCGCAACAACTGCTCGGCGACGGGCAACTGCTCGGGGGACAGGGTCGCCAGCAACGCATTGCGGTAGATCGTGGTCATCGGCGGTACGACTGGACCGGTGGGACGCTCGGGACGACCTCCGCGCGACGAGCGGTCAGGACGAGACGAACCTTCACTGCGCGCCGGGCGCTCGGTGCGAGCGGGTCGGTCGGCACGTGGGCCACCTTCGCCGCGCGGGGACGAGCCTGGAGCGCGCTCCTTCGACTGGGGTCGACCCGTCGGTCGTTTCGTGTTGTCACGACGGTCACCATCATGACCACCGTCGCGTCCGCCTTCGCGGCGGGCCCCACCGCGACCCTTGGGCGCGTAGGTGACGATCACGTCGGGACCTTGTTGGACGACGGGGATCAGCTCGACACGCTCGTTGCGGGGGTCCAAGGGCGATGCGGTCTTCGCGGGGAGGACCGACAACACCTCCATCCCTTCCATGAACTGCTCAACGTCGGCGCGATAGACGCATCCGACCACTGGGCCGCCTGGCACGAGGGCGGTGCTGAGCACGCCCTTGGGGAGTTTTGCTCCCGCGGCACGCCACGTGGCGACGTCCCCGTTAAGGCTGGTGATTTCGATCTCAATCCGACGCGACATAGGCAACAAATCTAGCCGGTTTGGATAGAGCAAACATTTCAACCACTTTTAGGCCGTTTTTAGGTTCGACTGCGTAGCATGTCCGTGTGAACAGTGAACCGAATAACCACGCCGACGACAGTTCAGTCGATGCATCGCACGATCAGGGTTCTTCGGCACCGTCGACACCGTCTGGAACAGGGGAGGCGACCATGGATGAGCTGCGGACCACCGAGCCTTTCGTCGTGGAGGACGCCGCTGTCGACAACGCCGAGCACGGCGCGCCGAGTGCTCCTCCGATCATTGATGACGTCCCACTCGCGTCCCAGGGTCGTCCCAGCCGGGCCTCGTGGTCATCGCGTATCTCCCTGCTCCTGGTCGCCGCACTCGTCGGTGGTCTCGCCGGCCACTTCAGCGCCCCCACCTCAAACAACACCAACGGCATCACGATCAATGCCGTGAACAATCCTTCGCCTGGGGCGGTGTTGCCCAGCGGCTACACGATTCCCAGGCTCGTCGAGAAGGTCCAGCCCTCGGTGGTCTCGATAGACGTGAAGGGCAATGGCGAGGAGGATCAAGGGACTGGGATGATCATCACCTCGAACGGACTGGTGGTCACCAATAACCACGTCATCGCGGCGGCGGTGAACGGGGGGAGCATCACCGTGACCGAGACGGGCAGCACCAAGAGCCTCAAGGCAACACTCATCGGCACCAACCCCATCGATGACGTCGCGCTGATCAGGATCGACAACGTCAAGAACCTTCCGACCGTTACCTTCGGCAACTCGAACGCTCTCGTCGCCGGCGACGCGGTCGTGGCCATTGGCAACGCGCTCGGACTCGCCGCCGGCACTCCGACGGTGACGTCGGGGATCGTCTCGGCCCTCGGCCGCACCGTCACCGCTGGCACCAGCAACTCATCCGAGACGCTCAACAACATGATCCAAACCGACGCTGCCATCAATCCGGGCAACTCGGGTGGACCTTTGCTCGACGCGCGTGGCGATGTGATCGGCATGAACACCGCGGTAGCCGGCACGTTGTCCGACGGATCGAACGCTCAGAACATCGGCTTCGCGATTCCGGTGGCGACGATCGAGTCACTGCTCAAGTCGCTGAAGGCGGGCGAAAGCGTGATCACGCACGGCGCATTCATCGGAGTGGAGATCTCGTCGATGAACGCGGCCCTGCAGGCGGAATACGGGTTCACGGTCTCGTACGGAGCCGTCGTGATGAGCGTTATCGCCGGCACGGGCGCCGCCAAGGCTGGCGTGCGACAGGGCGACGTGATCGTCGGGATCAACGGAACGACCGTCACCGGCGCCCAGGATGTGTCGAGCATCGTCTCGGCGCTGCACCCGGGCGATCACATCAAGCTGAAGATCGTGCGCGGTAGCAAGACCATCACGCTCGACGTGACGCTCGGCACCCAGCCCAAGGCCGCGGGCTAGAAGGACGACGACAACGTCGCAATTCCTCCGTCGACGGGAAGAATGACGCCCGTGATGTAGCTCGCTGCGGGTGACGCCAGGAATATGGCCGCGCCGGCCATGTCCGACGGTCGGCCGATTCGCTTCATGGGGGCGCTGGCGACGATGGCGTCGCCGAAGACCTCGAGCGTCGATTTCATCATCTTGGACTCGAAGGGACCCGGCGCAATGGCGTTGACCGTGACGTTGGGCGCCATGGCTTTGGCCAGGTGGCGGGTCAGTTGGTGAACGGCCGCCTTCGACGCCGAGTAGGCGTAGGTCTCCATGCTCGGTACCCGCAGTCCGTCGATGGAGCCGATGTTGATGATCCTCGACGGAGCCTCTGCGGTGCCCCTCGCTTCGAGTAGTGGTCGCAGGAACCTCGTCAGGTGAAAGACGCCCTTGACGTTCAGCGCGAGCACGCGCTCGAACGCCTCCTCGTCGAACTGGGCCATCGGGGCACCCCACGTGGCCCCGGCGTTATTGACCAGGACGTCGAGGTGATCCTCACGGCTCGCGATCTCGTTGGCGAGCCGGAGGCATTCCGCCTCGGTGGACAAGTCCGCTGGAATCGCGACGCACGTGCCGTGCTCACTCAGTTCGTTCGCGAGCGCCTCGCAGACATCTGCTTTGCGCGAGGAGATGTACACCGTGGCCCCGGCATCGACGAAACCGCGTGCGATCATCTCGCCGATTCCTCGGCTTCCGCCGGTCACCAGAACTACCTTGCCGCTGACATCAAAGAGTGAACTCATTCGCGAAGTGTAGGCCAGGTATCACGGCACTGAATGGCGGACCAGAAAAGCGGTACGCGGACGGGGGAGTTCTGGGCGCAACTCGTGCGCGAGCACCAGAGCCTCGTCGACATCGTAGGCCCGGACGATCTCCTGATCGAGTCCCTTGGATACGTCACCCCACAGCACCCTGAATTCCAGGGGCGCCGAAGGGCTCAACTAGTTGCCGACCCGCAGGTTGGTCTTGGCGATCGCCACCACGTCGTCAGAGCGCGAAGGCGCGAACTGAGCGCGAATCAACCACACACCACTCGAGGTGAAGTTGAAATTGCATTCGACCTGATCCTTCACCACCGTCTGATAGGAGCAGACCAGGCTGTCCGAGCTGATGCCGTCAGGCGAGTTAGCGACGATTCGAACGACGCCGGGAGTATGCGACGGCAGCACATCGACGATGATGTTGAACGAACCCGTACTTGCCGATGCTGGGGCGCTGTTGTCGCTGTAGTCGAACGAGAGCGTGACCTTGGAGACGGATACGGGATCAGCACCAGCGGGCACCATGAAGATGCCAAGACTGGAAGCTACAAAGAGAGCTGCACAAAGGATCCGACGCATGGAATGAGTATAACAGTGAATTACGGAGCAAACGCCGATAATGTACGTTATGTAAAGTTAGTCCTCAAGACTCACCCGGTGCCCACTCTCGGGCCCATGCGCTCACCCTAATCTCGGTCAAACTAGTTTCTAGATATCCATGCGCGCCAACATCTCGCTCACCCCCAAGCAACTCGGAACCGCCATCGCCTCGGTAGCGGTTGGCGGGGCGCTCGGCACCGCGATTCGCGATCTCATCCTCAAACTGGAGCCGACCAGGGCGTCGACTGGTTGGACCGCCTCGACCGCACAGGCGGTTCATCCGTCATGGTTCCACTCGATCCCCTGGGTGTTGCTGGCCATCAACTTCGTCGGCGTCTTCGTGGCCACGCGACTGCTGCTGAGGCCCCTGCGACACCACGATCCAAATGACCCGACGCGTCTCCTGGTCATTACCGGTTTCCTCGGCGGGCTGACCTCCTACTCAGGTCTCTACGTCGATTTCAACGTTCTGTGGCACCTCTCGGTCCCAGGGTGCCTCTTGGTGGGCCTTATGGCCATCCTGAGCGGCGCTGCGGCGGCGTGGCTCGCGATGTGGCGTCTGACCTCATGACCTTCGTCCTCGTATGTGTTGCTGGCTCGTTCGGGTGTGTGGTGCGGTTCCTGATGGAATACGGCGTGCGTCGTCATCACCCGACGATGCGCCCGTGGGCGACCGTTGCGGCCAACGCCCTCGGCACCTTGATCGCGGGCTACGTCTCGTATCGACTGCTCGCGCTGGGCGACGCCCACCTTCGTTCGGTGATCCTCACTGGATTCTGCGGGGGACTGACCACGTTCTCATCGGCCTTCGCGATTCCGGCCATCCTGCAACGCGAACACCACTGGCGCTATTCGCTGGTATTGGTGACCACGACACCGCTGGTGTGCGCCGCCGCCTTCTTCGTGGGAGCGTCCCTCGGCCACTGAGCGCCAGATCGCGCGCTTTCGTCTTCACCGACGTGACCGCACGCTGGCGTTATCGGCGGGCCCGCAACTCCCCCGGCTCGACGAAGCTGGTCCTGGTGCGTGCGGGCCTGCGGTGACCGACCCACCAACGTCGTGACTCGCGCCCGTGTTCGCCGTTGCGTGGCTTGACGAACACTCAGCGTGCTCGAAGAGGCCACCAGTTGGCTACCGGTCGCCTACTCCTGCTCGGACGAGGCGGCACGGACGAGCCAGAGGAAGGTCGGGTCCGGGGCTGGAAGCAGTTCAGGGTGCCACTGCACCGCAACGACCTCGCCGTCGTCGGTCTCCAGGCCCTCGATGACGCCGTCGGTGGCGAAGGCGCTGGCGATCAGACCGTCGCCCAGATTCTCGACGGTCTGGTGGTGCAGGGAGTTGACCGCCAGATGCTCGCCCACGAGCGACGCGATGATCGTCTCGGGCACGCTGTCAACATCGTGGGTGGTGCTGCGCCCATCGACGTCCCACTGCGGGTGTCCCGCCCCATCATCCAACTCGACGTGCTGGTTGAGGCTACCGCCGTGTGCGACGTTGACGAGTTGAAATCCTCGACAGATCGCCAGCACCGGTATCCCCTTTTTGCGCGCGGCCGCGTAGAGGGCCAGCTCCCAGACGTCGCGGTCCGGCTCGGTCTGACCGAGACGCTCGTGAGGTTCCGCGCCATAGTGCTCGGGCTCCACGTCCGCTCCCCCACTCAGCACCAGCCCGTCGAGGTGCGACATCATCTCGTCGACGTCGGCGTCGCGGGTCAACTCGACCGGAAGCCCGCCGGCCAACGCGACCGAGCGGGGGTAGTCAGAGAAGTGGAGGTCGAACGAGATACCGAGCATCGCCTTGGGCACGGATTCCCCAAGTGCCTTCGCCGGCCAGCGACGACCCGTGATACCGATCAGAGGTTTTGCCATGAGTGAATACTAGGCAGCTCATCGACGATTGGCAGAACACCGACCGTCGCGACGGTCGACCTTGACCCACGCAACCGAATCCTGCGCGTCGCCGGGTCGTGACCCGTTCCGGTTGCGCGACGCGCCTGTCCACAAGCAATCGCCGATCGGACGACTACGCGTCATCGACGCCGTGGCGCAACCACTGCACGATCCGACGACCTCGACGACGGGTCAGCGCCCGGCGGCGTCCTCGGTAGCGATCAGGTGGCGAGCCGCGCGAGCCTCGTCCACGCGCGACACCGGTGTCGTCTGGGGCGCGTGGTGCAGCGCCTCCGGGTCATCAATGGCCCGCTGGGCGATTCGTTCAAGCGCGAGGGCGAGCGACTCGAGTGTCTGGAGGCTCTCGGTCTCGGTCGGCTCGAACATGAGCGCCTCGTCCACGATCAACGGGAAGTACACCGTTGGCGAGTGGAACCCCTCTTCGAGGAGTGCTTTCGCTACGTCCAGTCCACGTACGCCGAACTTCGCCTTCAAAGCGGTGGCGCTCAGTACACACTCGTGCATGCACACGCGGTCGAACGCCGCTGGCAGCGTTTCACGAAGTCGGTGGCGCAGCCAGTTCGCATTCAAGACCGCCCGCTGAGCGACGCGGGTCAACCCGTCGCCACCGTGCACGTCGATGTACGCGAGCGCGCGGGCCAAGACCATAGCGTTCCCGTGCCAGCCGTGCACCCGTCCGATCGAGTTCGCTGGCGTGCTCCAATTGAACGTTCCGTCCTGCGCGCGTGTCGCCTTGGGACCGGGTAGGAAACGTGACAAACGCTCGGACACGGCGACGGGCCCCGCCCCGGGTCCTCCCCCACCGTGGGGCGTGGCGAAAGTCTTGTGCAGGTTCATGTGCACGATGTCAAAACCCATGTCGCCGGGGCGCACCACACCGAGAATGGCGTTCAGGTTGGCACCGTCGTAGTACAAGAGACCACCGACGTCGTGCACCGCTGCCGCGATCTCGGTGATCTCCTCTTCGAACAGGCCCACCGTGTTGGGGTTCGTGAGCATGATGCCCGCGACGTCGGGTCCGAGTGCCGCCTTCAACGCCTCGAGGTCGACGAGCCCGCGGTCATTGGAGGGGATCGTCGTAACCTCGTACCCGCCGAGGGTCACCGACGCGGGATTGGTGCCGTGCGCGGAGTCGGGGATCAGGACGCGCCTGCGCACGTCGCCGTTGGCCTCGTGATAGGCCCGCATCAGCAACAGTCCCGTCAACTCGCCCGCGGCGCCAGCCGCTGGTTGGAGCGTCGCGGCGTGCATGCCCGTGATCACGCACAACTTCTCCTCGAGCGTCACGAGCAGTTCAAGCCACCCTTGCGTGAGCTCCGCCGGTGCGCCAGGATGCACGGAATTGAGCCCGGGGTCAGCGGCGACGGCATCACAGAACTTCGGGTTGTACTTCATCGTGCACGAACCGAGCGGATACGCACCGAGATCGACCGAGAATTGACGTGACGACAGTCGGGTGAAGTGACCGACCAGATCGCGCTCCGAGACCTCCGCCAGCGCGACCACGTCGGCGTTGCGATGAACCGCGGGAATCAAGTCCTCGAGCGGTGTCGCGGGTACGTGCGTTGTTCGAAGCTGATAGGACGACCTTCCAGCGACCGACATCTCGAAGAGGGTGGGCTCGATGCCGTTTCCGAGAATCGGTGCCGAGGCGGCGCGTCCTCCAGGGAGTGCGTGCTTCCTCATGCGCCAACCGCCTTTCGGAGCACGTCGACATAGTGCTCGATCTGCTCCCGGGTACGGCGTTCGGTCACGGTCACCAGCAGCACGTTGTGAATATCGTCCGCTATCGAAGGGTCCGCGCCATTGGTCAACGCTGACACGGCGAGCCCACCGAGTACGCCTTCGCTGGCCATCTGGCTGAGCGCATCGGCCGCGTTGACCGGGAGGCGAAGAGCGAATTCCCGGAAGAACGGTTGGGAGGAGACGGCCGAAACACCGTCGATCTTGAGTGCCTCGTCGAAGAGGAAGTGCGCACCCTGCGCGCAACGAGTCGCGACATCACGCAGGCCGTGCGTCCCGAGCCATCCCAGTTGGATTGCGGCGGTCACCGCCATCAGGGTCTGGTTCGTGCAGACGTTCGACGTCGCCTTTTCGCGACGGATGTCCTGCTCGCGGGCGCGAAGCGTCGTCACGAATGATCGACGGTCATTGGAGTCGACGGTCTCGCCGACGATACGCCCGGGTAGACGGCGAATCTGATCGAGCGTGCACGCGAACAGACCCAGGTACGGGCCCCCGAAGGCGAGCGGCGTGCCGAAGGGCTGTCCCTCGCCGACGAAGACGTCCGCCCCCCATTGTCCTGCCGTCTTCAAGACTCCGGCGGCTATCGGGTCAGCACCGAGAATCAGCAATGCGCCATTGCTCAGCGCCAGCGACTTCGCCACGCTGATGTCCTCGAGAACCCCCAGGTAGTTGGGATACGCCGCGACGATGGCCGAGGCGTCGCTCGCGTCGACGCCGGACCAGTCGGTCACCCCGTCGACCAATGGGACCTCGACAATCTCGTGTCCCGTCCCACGGGCGAAGGTGCGCGCGACCTGTCGCCAGTGAGGGTGCACTCCCGCCGATATGAGCATCCTGGACTTGCCGTTCGCACCCGACGCCATGTTCAAGGCTTCGACCAGGGCGGTCGCCCCGTCGTACAGCGAAGCGTTGGCGATGGGAAGTCCACTCAGACGCGAAACCAGTGTCTGGTATTCGAAGATCGCCTGGAGGATGCCTTGGGCGACCTCGGGCTGGTAGGGGGTGTAGGCGGTGACGAACTCGGAGCGCGAACCAAGCGCCTTCACGACGGCGGGCACCTCGTGGTCGTACGCGCCCCCACCGGCGAAGCACGTGAGGCTCGCCGCCTGGGCCTTGTTGGCCTTGGTGTAGCGCGCGAAGATCTCGGCCACGTCGGGCTCGGTCGCACCCTCGGGCAGCGCCAGGCCTTGACTCAGACGAACGGCGGCCGGGATGTGGGCGAAGAGCTGGTCGAGTGAGTCCATGCCGAGGAACTCGAGCATCTCCTCGAGATCCTCGCTGGTGTGCGGTAGGTAATCGGCCACGTCACTTTGCCTTTCGTACGAAGGGAAGCGAGACCACGCTGGCGGGGACTTCGCGTCCGCGCATCTCAACGGTCACCTCGGTGCCAACGGCGAGCTCACCCGTGAGCAGGCCCATACCGATGCCGCAACCGAGCACCGGTGAGAAGTTACCCGAGCTCAGGGTTCCGACGCGTGCTTCATCGACGATGACGTTCGCGCCCTCTCGAAGCGGCTGACGTCCCGTGGCCTTGACGCCGGTGAGCAGGCGCGCACAGCCCCGGGCCTTCTCCGCCTCGACGGCACTGCGACCCCGGAAGGTCGGCTTGTCCCAGCCAATGACCCAGCCGAGGCGCGCCTCGAGGGTGGTCGAGGTGAGGCTCAGTTCGTGTCCGTAGAGAGGCAGCGCCGCCTCCAGGCGAAGGGTGTCGCGCGCGCCGAGACCCGCAGGTGTCACGCCCGCTTCGACAATCGCGCGCAGGAGTTCGTCGGCGACCTCGTTCGGGGCGGCGATCTCGAGACCGTCCTCACCGGTGTAACCGGTACCGGCAACCCGGACCTCAACGCCGTGGTAGTCGAATCGGGTCACGTGAAAGCGGCCGACCTCGGCGAATCGTGGGTCGACCTCGGCGATGCGGGTCCGGGCCTGAGGGCCCTGAACCGCCAGGACGCAACGCTCTCCCGTCACGTCCACGCCCGGCAACGCCGACGTGACGCCCGTGGTGTTGGACGCGTTCGGCATGACGTCGAATTGGTTCTCGCCGAGCCACCAGACGATGATGTCGTCAACCACGAAACCATCGTCGTTCAAGAGATGCGTGTACTGGGCGCGACCGGGCGCGACCTTGCGCAGGTCATTGGTGAGGGTGTTCTGCAGTGCCTCGAACATGCCCGGACCGTCGCAACGAACCGTGCCGAGGTGACTCACGTCGAAGACGACCGCGTCATTACGACACGCCACGTGCTCGGCAACCGTGCCCGACGCGTACTGCAACGGCATCGCCCAGCCACCGAACGGGACAATTTTCGCGCCAAGTTCCACGTGGGTTTCGTACAAAAATGGTCGTCGATCGGTCATTATTCCACTCTAGGCTGCGAGGTCACCGAGGGAGCCCAGGTCGTGCTGGCGCATCAGGCTCGCGAAGTCGCGCTGGTAGACCACGAGGAGTTCCAGCTCGGGGTAGAGCACACGGAAGCAACGGATCTTCTGGTTCTTCTTCGTGACGAGACGTTGCTCTAAGACCGTGAGTTCGATGAAGAGGCCGTGTTCGTGCAGATAGAAGTCCGGACGGAATGCGCGGACCGGTCGTCCTCGTTCGTCCCACGCGAGTGGGAACTCAACGGGCTCGTACGACCACCGGTGACCGTAGAGCGTGAGCAGATTGGCGAACAGGCGCTCACTGGGGTGAGCGAACGTATACGCGTCAAGACTTACCGAACTTGGATGGCCACCTCGGGGGTCGCCGTCCGGCAATGGGTTCGTCACGCCGAGCGATGCTCCCTCTCCGACGTCGAACGCTGATCCTCGCGAATGGTGGTGGTGAGTTCGGCCACCACGTTGGCCAGGGGGACAATATTGAAGACACCTTGACCACCGCGCAGCAGGTCGACAAGATCACCATCATCACGTGCGAGGACCGATCCGGCGTCGCTCATGACCAGGCTGCTCGACGCGAGATCGGCGCCGAGCGAATTGCGAAGGCACTCCACCGCCTGGCGCGCTCGCGAGAGCGAGACACCAGCGTTGAGGAGGGATTTGATGACCTTGACCTCGAGCACGTCACTGTAGGAGTACGTCCTCTTCGAGCCACTCCCCTGGGCGGGGGTGATCGATGGCGTCACCAGATCAGTCCGCGCCCAGTAGTCCAACTGACGGTACGTGACGCCGGTAAGGCGACACACCGTAGGGCCACTAAATCCAGTTGTTAGAAAATTAGTCATTGCAAAATCCTCCCGACCGAGGTGAATACAGAATACCCCCTTGAACTACATCTTTGTAGTTACTTCAGCGACTATTCGACAAATAAATCGGGGCGACCCAGCGAGGTTGACGACGCTTCGGCCTGCAAGCGAGGAGGTATTCGTCCGGCCCGTCGGGCCAAGTAGCCCGCCCGCACGGCGTCGCGTATGGCCTCGGCCATCAGGACGGGTTCCAGCGCCCGGTTGATCGCCGACGCGGCCAGAACCCCGTCACAGCCCAACTCCATCGCGAGCGCCGCGTCCGATGCGGTGCCCACGCCGGCATCGAGCAGCACCGGTGCACTGATGCGCTCGGCGATCATGCTGATCGCGTGGGGATTGCGGATGCCCAGCCCCGATCCGATCGGAGACCCCAGGGGCATGACCGCACAGCAGCCGAGCTGTTCGAGCCGCTGCGCCACGATGAGGTCGTCGGACGTATAGGCCCAGACCTCGAAGCCCCGTTTCACCAGCGTCTGCGCGGCGACGAGGGTTTCGGTGGTATCAGGCAGCAACGTGATGTCGTCGCCGATCACTTCGAGCTTCACGGCGTTGGTTTCGAAGGCTTCACGCGCCAGTTCGGCGATCTTGACCGCTTCGGCGGAACTGTAGCAACCGGCGGTGTTGGGCAGCAGGGTGAAGCCGAGTTTCGAGAGGAGATCGTAGATCGACCCTTCGACGGAGGGGTCGACGCGTCGAAGGGCGACGGTCGCGATCGTCGCCGACGACGCCGTCAGGGTCGCCTCCAACACCTCCATGGAACGAAAGCCCCCGGTGCCCATCACCAGTCTCGAGGGGGACGCTATGGAGCCAATCGTAAGAAGTTCATTCACGTCTCCAATCGTACTAACGAGTTGGACGACGTCACTAAGGTTGAAAGGGTGCAACCAGTCACCGCGCTCACCATTGCCGGATCGGACTCCGGCGGCGGAGCAGGGATTCAAGCTGACCTGCGCACGTTCAGCGCGTTCGGGGTGCACGGCACGAGCGCGATCACCGCACTCACCGCCCAGAACACGGTGGGCGTGCACTCCGTTTGGAACGTCGAGGCGAACTTCGTCACCGCCCAGGCCCTGGCCGTTCTGGACGATTTCGACGTCGCTGCGGTCAAGACCGGCATGCTGGCATCTCCTTCGACCGTCGAAGCGGTTGCGACCCTCGCGCGCGACGGACGTCTCCCCCATCTCGTGGTCGACCCGGTACTCGTCTCGACCAGCGGCCACCAGTTGATGGACGACGGCGGCGCATCGACCTATCGCGATGCACTGCTGCCCCACGCGTCGTTGGTGACCCCCAACCTGCGCGAGGCAGCTGTCCTTTGCGGGCTCGACATCCGCGATATCACCGATTTGGACGACATGGTTCGTGTGGGCCGACTCGTGCTCTCCTTCGGCCCTCGGTTCGTGCTCATCAAGGGGGGGCATTTCGTCGAGGGCGGCGCCACGTCCGAGCGAGCCCCCGACGTGCTCGTCAGTGGTGACGACGTGCTGCTCCTGGATGCCGCTCGAGTCGAGACCACCAACGATCACGGCACTGGTTGTTCTCTCTCCGCGGCGATCGCCGCCGGACTCGGTCTCGGTCGCACCATGACCGACGCCACGCGCGACGCCAAGTCCTTCGTGCTCGCTGGACTTCAAGGTGGCGCATCGTGGCACCTCGGCCGCGGCCGCGGACCGATTGACCACCTAGGCTGGCACGGTGGGTGACCTCCCAAAGCCTCCCCTCACGACCACGACCAGCATCTGGCCCGCGGCATCGATATTGATCGCGGCCGTCGTCATGCTTCTGGTGTTCATGGGCATCAACCTCGTGACCGACCAAGGGGTCGCGACCACCACCACACTGCCCACCGTCGTTGGCGGCCTCCAGAGTTCGTCCTCGGGCGTGCTGCTCAGTAATTGCGAGCAGCCCGGGACCCCGCCATCGGACGTGGTCGGTGCTCTCATCCTGCCGAGCTCCACGCGGGCCAATGGAGCCTTCCACCTTCCCAATAGCGGCGCGGGGGACTTCGACTGCTATCGGTCGTTCATCACGAGCGCCACGCCGGGACAGTTGCTCGGCTACTACGCGAGCCAGCTCGGTGCCCGGGGATGGAATCTCTTCTCCCAGGGCGCAAGCAATGGTTCGCCGCAGGATCTGTTCCAGAAGGCGGGCTCGGACACGTTCTACTGGATCGTCGGCATCACCATCACCTCCACGTCGCACGCAACGACGACGTGGACGTACCGCATCTACCAGAATTCAGAGACGATCTAGACCAGTACCGGATCGAGGACGCCGTGGTCGATGGTGACCCAGGACCACAAGGCGAAGTTCGCGGGGTAGATGATGTAGCCGATCCTCGTCGCTGAAGCGACGTTCATCATGACGAACGAGACGAGACTCAGCACACCGAGCAGTCTCGAAATACTGAGCGGCCAGTAGTGCTTCATGTACTTCGTCACGAAGTACCCTCCGACAAGGAAGGTCGTCGGCGCGAGGATGTGCCCGAGTGGCGACCACCACGTGGTCAGGATGTGTCCGGGCAACGCACTCGCGGCGGGCGATGAAACTCCGGCGAGTCCCAACGGGAACTCCAGGACGTTCGAGACGAACGCCCACGGCGCCTTGATGGCGAATGGTGCGATGGTCACGACCACGATCGCCATCACCCACATGGCGACTCGACGCCAGGCCGATGCCGCTCGTTCGTCGCGCGCGACCAACAAGGCGCCGAGCGCCAGGGGCCACGCCGTCAACTTCATCGCCGCGGCGACGCCGAAACTGACACCCGCGGCGTTGTTACTTCGACGCTCCAGCAAGGCCACGCCCAGCAACAGGAGCGCCAGGATGGGCATGTCGTCGCCACCGGTCGCGAGGAACAGCGCACCGGTCGGCAGGGCGAGCAGCATCTGGGCCACGCGGATCTTCTTCTTGCCCGAGGCCTTCAACAAGAAGAGGGCGGCGGCACTCGCGAGCAGGGTCATGAGCGACATGATGATCCGCGCATCGGTCAATCCGGTCCCCTCGTGCGTCTCGGCCGACGGAAGACCGAAGACGCCCATCAAAGGGAAATAAGGGAAGAACGACTCGTACGTCGGCAATCCCTTGACGACACCGATGAGGCGCCCGTCCTTGTCGTAGGCGCGGTACGGGTCTTCGCCTTGGCTCAGGTAGACCCCCGATCGCTCGATCACCGACACCTCCGGCTGGGCGAAACCCATGGCCGGGTCCTGATGGCGCCACCGTGCCTCGAGCCCCAGCGGCACCGCGACCGACCCGATGACGACCAGTGTGAGCAAGATGACGCGCGCCATGACCTCGCGCCGGGGTCTCAACCTCGCGAGCGCGTACCCGAGCAGCGCGCCGGCCGCGTACGGTCCCGCGCTCAGATAGCCCCAATGCCACTGTGCGACCTGCGTGGAGGTCCAGCCGAGCAACAAGGAGAACGCCGCGGCGCAACCGTAGAGGACGGCGTCGCTCCTCAGACCACCGAGCGCTACCCACCTTGTGAACAACCGGGTGCGCAGTATCGAGAGGCGCGCGAACATCCTCACAAGTGTAGTTTGGGCACCATCCAAACCGGCGACCCGTCGCGAGAACTCAGGATTCAACCGGACGCCGTCGCATCGGCATCAGGGTCGTCACCGGTAGTTCGCAGGTGAGGAAGTGACGAAGGATCCGGACACTCTCCTTGGTGCGCTCCTTCAGCAACGCGTGCGAGGCGCCCGGCACGACGGCGAGCTGCGCATTGGGTATCGCCTCGTACATCGAACAAGTGTGCGCCAGCGTCGCAACCTCATCGTCGCCCGCCATCACGAGAACCGGCCGCGAGATGGTAGCCAGGTCATTAACCGTCAACGTGGGTTCGTGGGCGAACATCGTCATGGTCTTCTCCCACACCACCGAAGCGTGATCGATGCCGTCGGGAGAGTGACGGGCGTACTTCACGGCCCATTCGTCGAACGCCGGCCCCTCGCCGGCGAAGTCGTCCAGAGGCAACAATCCGTTGTAGTGGTAGTTGGCGCCGATGACCGCGGCTCGCTTCACCAGATCGGGTCGTCGCATCGCGACCAGTAGCGAGATATTGCCTCCGTCGCTATGTCCCACCAGGTTGACCCTGCGCTCGAGCTTCTCGATGAAGGCGATCGCCTCACTCGCCATGTCGTCGTAATGGAAAGGAGCCGGCGTGTCGCCGGTGCGCCCGTGGCCGCGACGGTCGAACGCCGCAATGTGGAAGTCTCTGGCCAGTCCGGGACCGACCGAGTGCAGCATGCTGGCGCTGCTGCTCATCCCACCGTGCAACAACAACACGGTGTCGCCGCGACCTTTGGGGACCTTCGCCCACGTACGGTGTCCGAGCAGTTCAATCATGGTCATCACCGCATCGTATTGCGTCGGGTCACAGCTCGACGAGTCCGCCGTATTCTTGGGCTATGCGGTCATTCATGGTCACTGAACACGAGGGCGAGATCTCGTGCGACGTCCGCGAGCACGAAGCGGTCGCGCTCGACGCCTCCGACGTGCTGGTCGGGGTCGAGTACTCGGGTGTCAACTACAAGGACGCGCTCGTCGCGAGCGCGCACAGTCGGGTCCGTCGAGTCCCCAGCCTGGTCGGTGGCGTCGACGCCGCGGGCGTCATCATCCATTCCGAGGACCCCGCGTTTCGCGAGGGCACGCGCGTTGCGGTGCACGGCGGCGACCTCGGTGTCGCTCGTGACGGTGGCTTCGCGGAACTGCTCTACGTTCCGACCCGCTTTCTCAGTCCACTACCCGATTCCATCTCCACCCGAAACGCCATGGTCATCGGCACCGCCGGCTTCACCTCGATGGCGAGCGTGCTCGCCCTCGAGTCCCACGGAGTGGACGCCTCGGGTGAGATTCTCGTCACGGGGGCGACCGGTGGCGTCGGATCGCTCGCCATCACCTTTCTCAAGGCGCTCGGCTACCGCGCCGTCGCTTCGACCGGTTCACCCGAGGAATCGCAATGGCTCCTCGCGCGAGGCGCTTCGCGCATCATTGGCCGCGAAGAGATCGCGGACCGCCCCGACCGCGTCCTCGCCGGCGAACGCTGGAGCGGGGCGGTGGACTGCGTGGGTGGTGAGACGCTGCACCATATCCTTCGCTCGCTGCGCTACGGCGCCGCCGTCGCGGCGAGTGGCCTCGTGGCCAGTCCCGATCTGCATACCAACGTGTACCCCTTCATAACGCGAGCCGTCAGCCTTATCGGCATCGACGCCGTCGAGGCCACCGAGGTCACGCGGCGACGGGTCTGGGCCGCACTCGGCGACCTCGCACCGAAGGTCGACTTCGAGCCCCTGATCGATCGATCGATTGGCCTCGATGGCCTGGTCGAGGGACTTGATCTCATCCGCAACGGCAAGACCCGGGGCCGGATCCTGGTGACTCCGACCCCGGGCTGAACGCCTTCGACTACGAGTTACTCGTCAGCGACGATCGATCCAATTCGGTCACCGATAGTCGGGTCGCGCTGGACCAGCACCAGTGAGTAGAGCGTGGCGATCACGATGAATGCCAGCGCCGCCCACGGGTACCAGTTGTACGGCTGTGACTGACCGGGCTTGGCCAGGTAGTAGAGCGGCACGAGAATCGTCAGAGCTCCGAGCAACGGCAACACCGCGTGGCGGAACCAGTTGAACAACTCGGGGTGATGACGACGGAAGTAGAACGGCAGCGAGAGGTGGGTCAACGCGTAGACCACCAGCACCAGAATGGTCCCGAACGTCGATGACTCGAAGAAGAAGTTGATCGCGCTCATGCCGCCCGAGGTCGCGTGTCCTCCAATGATGTGCCCGAGTCCCCAGACGAAGATGATCGTGGTCGCCACGGTGAGGAACACGAGTAGCGCGTTGACGGGAGTGCGACGCTTCGCGTCAACCTTGCCAATGAACTTCGGCACGAGCCCCTCACGTCCGGCGTTGAACACCAGACGAGCCTGCGAGTTCGTTCCGGCGATCAACGCGCCCAGGGTCGAGGTGAGTCCCGCGAGGTACGCGAAGAACACGAAGCCGAGAATTGCCCCGTGCGCCACGTTCAAGAACGGGATCGGCGCCGCGCTCAAGGACTTCACGTTGTTTGAGAATCCGACAACCGTGGAATACGCGAACAGCACGTAACTGACGATCATGATCCCGATCGACGTGAAGACGGCCTTAGGCACGGCCTTGCGAGGGTTCGTTGTCTCTTCAGCGAGAGCTGCCGAGTTCTCCCACCCGATGAAGAGGTAGATCGCGAGCGGGAAACTCACGGCGAGTCCCTTGAATCCACCGGTGATGTTCTTGGGCTCGAAGGGGCCGAAGGTCAGGTGGTTGTGGAACTTGAAGAGCGCGATGATGCTCACAAGTACCAGGACGACCATCTCAAAGGCGAAGAAGATGCCCGCGATCTTGGTCGAGATGCTGATTCCCCTGATCATCATGAAGGCCGCGAACACGAGGAACAGCAGCGTCCAGACGATCCACGGCACACTCTGCAGTCCCTTCACGTTGTAGTACTGGAGGACGATCTGGAAGAATCCGCCCGAGATGGCGATCACCGAGGCCATCGCCGCCATGTAACCGACGCCGGTCATCAGCGCCGTCGTCACGCCGGTGCGACCACCAAACGTCTTGCCGATGAAGGTGATGAATCCACCAGTGGACGGTATGACCTTCGTGAACTCCGACAGCGTATTGCCGAGGAACAGGATCGCCACTCCCGCGACGATGATGATGAGCGGCGACGCGAGACCGGCGTTGTACGCGAGAAAGGCGAAGCCAAAATAGAAGCTCATCGCCGGGCCGATGTTGGCCATCGTGGCGGCAGCTATGTCGAGGGTTCCGAGCACACCCTGATGCAGTCGCTCATGCTCTCCCGCGACGAACGGTACTTTCGCCCCTAGTGAATCTGGCGTGAATCCTTCACTCATGCAACCTCCCACAATGATTGGGCGACACCCCACCCTCGAGCATCGCCACACTGAAAACAGCGTTACCCTGCAAGGTACTTGATGGGGAGCCGGCAACTGGGGAGTAGGCGACGCAAATTCGCCGGTGTCCTAGTAGAAAGGACTTACCCAGATGGTGCCGGCGTTGCACGGTTCCAACGGGTACGCCGGCGTCACCGTGATGACCGAACCGCCGACCTTCAACTGCACGTTGATCGTCGTCGCCGCGAGGCACGTCTCGGTGCCGATTGGAACATCGGAATACGCGAGGGAGAACGACATCGTCGATCCGTCATGAAGCGTCACCGGCGCCGCCGGGAGATTCGCGTGGGAATCGGGGAACTCGACGGGGCTGGAGTCGAGGGTCCTGGACTTCAGAATCGCTCCCTTCGCATCTTGCAGTGTGAGTATCGGATAGCCGTCCACGACGCACGTGCCGACCGTGGTCTTGGTCAGCAACACGCTGGCGAAGACGGTGCCCGCAGCACCCTCACCCTGATTGAACAGTCCGTTGAAGTCGGTCGCGACACACGTTGTACCCACCGGCTTCATCGTCGTCGTGCTCGACGTCGTCGTGCTCGACGTCGTCGTGCTTGACGTGCTCGGCGCGGTGGCGTGTCGGCTCAACGTGAAGATGACGACGAATGCGGCGAACAACGCCAGCAACGTCAGCGTGCGCCTCACTGATCGAAGTCCTCTGGTCGTACCGTGTTGAGGAAGTCGCGTAACTCGGCCACCAGGTCGGCTTCGTCGGGCGACTCCATCTCGACGTCCTCGTCATCTTCGAGGGCCATGACCCGGCCAACCTCATTCATGAGTTGATCGCTCACGAGTATCGGCGCACCACTTCGCAGCGCCAACGCGACGGCGTCACTCGGGCGCGCACTGACGTCGATCTCCACACGGTCGCGCAGAAGCTTCAAATTGGCGTAGAAGGTGTTGTCGATCAGCTCGGTGATCTCGACGGCGAAGAGCCGTGCGCCCAACGCCGTGATGACGTCCGCCAAGAGGTCGTGGGACATCGGTCGGGGCGTCACGACGTTCTGCAGCGCGTACGCGATTGCCGTCGCCTCGGGCGCACCGACGAAGATAGGCAGCACCCGGTCGCCACCGACCTCTTCCAACAACAGCAGCGGCGTCGCCGATCCAACGTCGACTCTCACTGCCCGCAGGACCACCTCAACCATGCATCCAGCCTAGACCCCGTCGACGCGAAATGGTCAGTCTCAGCGGCCCAGGTAGCCCCGAAGGGCCCTCGCCAGAAGCTCCTCGCGCAGGGCGTGGACCTCACCGGCGACCACCTCGGCGGTCGCGGCAGCCTCGGCGGCGCCCATCGTGCTGGCGCTCGAGCGCAAGGGTTCGGTCAGGTCCTCCAGGATGCCGATCTCGCGCTCCACGACGCGGCGAAGCGAACCCAGCAATCGAACATCGGCCCCTCGCTCGATCAGCGCGGCGGCGCAGTTGGCGATACGCAGATCGCGCGCGCTGAATGCGGTCTCGTTGGCCACGCTCACCGGCGTCAGGATTCCCATCGACACCAGTTGATTCACCGACGACGCTTCGAGCCCACATACCTGAAGGAACTGTGACGTGGTGAGAAATTCTTCGTCCGCGCTCGCAATCGGGCGCGGCGACTGCGCAGTCGACACGGCTCGCGCTCTCGTCGCGGCCGGATGATTCACGACCTGGGTCGACTCATTCTGCCCCGTTGGTGCCGCCATGGAGACCACGCTGCTCGCGTTGCTTCGTGCCACCTGGCGCGGGGCGCTCTGCACGGGGACGTCCTTCAAGAGTCCCTGTTCGATGAGGCGTAGCCGCACCACTCGAAGCGGCACGAATTCCTCGTTCGCCAAACGGATGGCTTCGCGCAGGCACGCCACGTCGCGCTCGGAGTACAGGCGGTAGCCCTTGCGGCTCCGGGTCGGCTGGACGAGACCCTTGTCCTCGTAGTACCGGATCTTGGACAACTCGATGTCGGGCACGTCCTTGCGCAACAGTGAATGCACCTCGCCAATACGCATCGTTCCCTGGGTCGTGCTCACTTGGTGGCTTCCCAGAAGACGAGCTTGAACTTCCCGATCTGCACCTCGTCGCCCGAGTGCAACGTCGTCTCTTCGACGCGAGTCCCGTTGACGTAGGTACCGTTCAACGAGTTGAGGTCGCGAAGAGTGATACGCCCGCTCGCCGTACGCGTGAAGAGCGCGTGATGGCGCGACACCGATACGTCGTCAAGGAGCAGGTCGCTGGCCTCGTGACGTCCCGCGGTCGTGGCCTCGTTCGTCAGGTTGATACGGCTGCCCGAATCGGGTCCCGACGCGATCACGAGTTCGTCACCGTGAGCGCCACTCGTGGCCTTGGTCACGCTGGTGAACGGCGAGTCCGGCGCGCTCACCACGGGCACCGCCACCGTCTCTGGTGAGGTGGCGTCGTGCTGAGGGGCGCCGCACGACCAACAGAAGTTGGCATTGGCGTTGAGGATCTCCCCACATCGTCGACAGTTCACGGGACTAACTTTACCTAGATTGGCGATCGCTCGTCAGAGCTAGTTGTTGGTGAGGGTCTGGTAACCCGCCGCGTCGAGCAAGCCATCGAATTCAGCCGACGTCACCGTCGTGATCTCGCAGATCCAACCCTCACCGTACGGGTCGGTATTGACCAACTCGGGCGATGCACTGAGCGTCTCGTTCACCGCACTCACCGTGCCGGACACGGGTGCGTAGATTTCGGACACGGACTTCGTCGATTCGACCTCGCCGACCGATGCACCGGTTCCCACCACGGTTCCGACCTTGGGAAGGTCCACGAAGACCACGTCGCCGAGTGCATCCTGCGCATAGTCGGTGATGCCGATTCGCACGACGTGACCGCTGGCCTTGGCCCATTCGTGGTCACTGGAATATCGGAGCTCGGAAGGTATCTGCATAGTCAAGAAATCTACCGTATCCGCCGGCCTCGGCGCCCGGCTCGCAAGGCGGCGAGCGCCGGACGCACGTAGGCGAACAGGACGATCCACGAGAGGGCCAAACCACCGACGCCGAAGATCCACGATACGTCGCGCACCACGTGCTGCCAGGCGACGAGTGCCGCTCCGTGCGGGTTCGTCGTCAGCAGGAAGAGCGGAAATGTCGTCATGAGTGCGAAGGTCGAGACCTTGCCCCACCACAGAACATCGATGCGGGCCGACCCGAGTGCCGCTAGCACCAGCGTCAACAACGACACGACGACCTCTCTCGCGAGGGTGGTCAAAGCGAACCACCAAGGAACGCCACCCGCGGCGGCGACGCCAAGCAAACCCACCATGACGAGCAAGCGATCGGCGACCGGATCTATGACCTTGCCAACCGAAGAGACTTGGTGGAGCCGTCGAGCGAGAAACCCGTCGATCCAGTCCGTCGCACCGAGAAACGCGAGCAACCACGCCGCTACAGCGCGATGGTCCGTTGCGAACAGCACCCACAGGAACACGGGCAGCAGTGCCAGACGGACCGACGTGACAGCGTTGGGCCAGGTGCGCCACCCGGCGTCGACGTCAGCAACTTGGTCATTGCTCATCGCGCGAGCGACAGACTAGGCGACGGTGATCGAAGAGTCGAGGTAGACGTCCTGCACCGAATGCACGATCGACGCGCCCTCGTCAATAGGCCGTTGAAAGGCCTTGCGTCCAAGGATGAGGCCCTGACCACCGGCCCGCTTGTTGATCACGGCGGTACGCACGGCCCCCGAAAGGTCGTTCGCACCCTTCGCCTCGCCGCCCGAGTTGATCAGGCCAATTCGTCCCGCGTAACAATTCACGACCTGCCAACGAGTGAGGTCGATCGGGTTGTCAGTGGTCAACTCCGAGTAGACGCGAGGACTGGTCTTTCCAAAGTGCACCGCGTTGTAACCCCCGTTGTTCTCGGGCTGCTTCTGCTTGATGATGTCGGCTTCGATGGTGACTCCCAGGTGATTCGCCTGACCCGTCAGGTCGGCGCTCACGTGATAGTCGTCTTCAGCGGTCTTGAACGCGTCATTGCGCAGGTACGTCCACAGCACGGTGAACATCCCGAGTCGGTGCGCCTCGGCGAAGGCCTTCGACACTTCCTCGATCTGGCGGATCGAGCCCTCTGAGCCGAAGTAGATAGTGGCCCCGACTCCGACAGCGCCGAGGTCGGCGGCCTGCTGCACCGAGGCGAACATGCGCTGGTCGAAAGTGTTGGGGTAGCGCAGGAGATCGTTGTGGTTGATCTTCACAATGAAGGGGATCCGGTGTACGTAGCGACGTGAGACCGAGCCCAGGGTGCCCAGAGTCGACGCGATGGCGTTGCAATCGGCGGCGATCGCCAGATCACACAGTCGCGCCGGGTCGAAGTACTCGGGGTTCGGGGCGAATGACGCCGCGCCCGAGTGCTCGATGCCCTGGTCGACCGGGAGGATTGAGAGATAACCCGTACCCGCGAGACGACCGTGGTTGTAGAGGGCGCCGAGATTACGCAACACCGTGGGTGATCGATCAGTCTGGGTGAAGACGTCTTGGAGATAGTCAGGCCCCGGAAGGGTCAGTCCTTCCTTTGGGAACGCGGTGGCCTTGTGGTCTAACAGCGACGACGCTTCGTCGCCCAAAAGTGCGGCAATGTCCATGGACGAATCCTACAAGAGAATCCAGCGCATCCAGGGGTCGCAGCATCGGCACGATTCACACGAACGTGCGCGACACGACGTTCGCCATGGACCAAACTGGGGCGATGGACACTGACTACCGCTCCTCGCTCCTTCGCCGATTGAAGGCAATGCACTCCTTGTACTACGAGGCCTGCGCCACCATGACCCTCGAACAGGTCAACCGGGTGAGCCAGGAAGGCGTACTGCCAATCGCCTTTTCGCTCGTGCACCAGGTCCTCATCGAGGATGGGAGCTTGCTGTTCGCCGGCGGGTCCGCCGCTCAGTTCAATGACCAGTGGCGACTGCGACTGGATCTCGGAATTGATGATCACGGCAAGGCGAAGACCGTCACCGAGATGATGGAACAGCGAATCGGTGACTTCGACGCCTTCATCGAATTCCAACGCCTCGTCTTTGACGCGACCGAGGCCTTCGTCGCATCAATCGATCCAGCGGACTTCAGCGATATCGTTGTTCCTTTCCCCTACGGCCCAGGTATCGACAAGACGTTCTCGGCCCGAGTCGGCGGCGAGAAGGGTATTTCGCGTAGCGACGCCCTCGAATGCTGGATCTACCAGCACGGCCTTCGCCACATGGGCGAGATCGAACACGCGCGAGCCCTCGTCGGGCTCGGAGGCATGACCTCCTGATCACGCGACGCTAGAGTTGGGAAAATCGTTCGGGGGGACTATGGCACAGGTTGAAGGCACTACCACCGAGAAGTACGCCAAACTCACCGAGGTGCTCCAGCTGAGCCTCGACAACGGAGCCGATGTCGGTGCCTCCGTCGCCGTATTCGACAAGGGCGAACTCGTCGTCGATATCTGGGGTGGCTACGCGGACGCCGCGAAAACCCAGCCGTGGACGAAGGACACCATTGTGAACGTCTGGTCGACGACCAAGACCATGACGTTCCTCGTCGCCCTGATGCTCGCTGACCAGGGCCTGCTTGACTTTCGCGCGCCCGTGGCAAAATACTGGCCCGAATTCGCCGCCAACGGCAAAGGGGGGATCCAGGTCCGTCACGTGATGGGCCACACCGCCGGGCTTGCGGGTTGGAGCCCCACGATCAAGGCCGAAGAACTTGCGGACTGGGACCTCTGTACGTCAGTTCTCGCCGCACAGGCACCGTGGTGGGAACCGGGAACCGTCTCGGGTTACCACGCCGTCACCCAGGGCTATCTCATTGGCGAGATTGTCCGTCGCATCACCGGGACGACGATCGGTAACTACTTCAGGACCGAAGTCGCAGAGGTCGTCGGGGCCGACTTCCACATCGGCGTTCCCGAGAGCGTCGACGCGCGGGTGAGTTTCGTCATCCCACCACCAACACCCGATTTCTCGACCCTCGACAAGGATTCAGTCGCCTACCGCACCTTCACATCACCAGTGCTTTCCGCGACCCTCCCCCACGAACGTTGGTGGCGCGCCGCAGAGATCCCCGCGGCCAACGGCCACGGCAATGCCCGTTCAGTGGCCACCATCCAGCAAATCGTCGCCAATCGTGGCGAACTGAACGGACGACGCTTCTTCTCCGAGAAGACGGCTGACTCCATCTTCGAGACACAGGCCCACGGCATCGATCTCGGTCTCGGTCAAGAGACCCACTTCGGCATGGGCTACGGACTCTCGAGCTCGACCGTGCCACTCGGACCACGAGCCTGTTACTGGGGTGGCTACGGTGGCTCGTCCATCATCATGGATCAAGACGCGCAACTCACCGTGGCGTACATGATGAACAGGATGGAAGGCGCACTCAGCGTGGACTCGCGTGGGGCCGACATCGCCATGCACGCCTTCCTTGCCTCGCTGAGCTAATCGACCTTCTTCTTGGACACCGACGTGGTTCGACGCTTGCGGTTCTTGCGCGGTACGGTCGAGCCCAGTTCGGCGAGTCGAGCCTGGGCGTCGTAGGCCTCAGGCTCGGCGAGGACGACGCGGGCGAACAATTCGCGGGCGGACACCATGTCACCGGAGCGGTCGAAGATGTCCGCGAGAGCGTACCAGAGGCGTACGTGTCGGTACGAAGGGTTGCGGAGTTGCTTCGTACCCCCGGCCTTCACCAGGAGATCGATGGCTTCGGTGTACTTCTGCTGATCCGCGAGCGCTGACGCCATCACAATGCGCCCCTCGGCGAGGACCTCAGCCGTGGGCTCACTCGATACCAACTCTTCGAAGGTCTTCTCGACGGCGCGATAACGCTGATTAGCCCGGTCGCAATCCATCACGAGTGGAAGGTGCTCGGGATCACCGGTGATCGTGAAGTGCGCGCGAAGATGTATCTTCGCCATGCTCCAACGCTCAGCACGGTACGCGCTCAGTCCGGTCAACTCGCGAACGGGTGCGACGCCTGGCACCGCGTCACTCACGGTTCGACCCAATCGAAGGCCTTCTTCGTAACGCTTACGGTCATACGCCTCCGCAGCACGCGTGAGCGTGATCACCATCTTCTCGCGCATGTACGCACTGCCGATGAACGCCTTGCGAATATCGGCGGCGACGTCACCGGGCAGCGTGTACTTGACCTTGGGCTTAGCCTTCGCTTCGGTCACCTGCCGGGCGGGGCGCACTTCTTCAACCCATTCCGACAATGGGTCAGGATTCCAACCACTACTGGCGGTCGTTTCCATTGCCTGACCCGTGGAATTGATATTGGCTCCACCCTTGCGAGCGACGCCTCCCCATCCCTTGTCACGACCGAACGAGTCGGCCTTCTTGCGCTCGATCTCCTCAGGCGTCAATTCCCGTTCACGGAACTGCGGACGAGATCCCTGTGGTCGACGAGATGCAGCGGCATCACGCTTCGAGACATATCGATCGCGCGGAGGCAAACTAGGGCGACGATCGGTGTACTCACCTTCCACTCGGTCCCCGTCGCGTGGCGGACGGCTCGTTCGTGAATCGCGTGCGGGATACGGTCGCGCATCGCGCGCACCGGGACGTGAATCGCGTGCGGGATACGGTCGCGCATCGCGGGAGTCTCCGCGTGCGGGATACGGTCGCGCGTCGCGCGCACCGGGACGTGAATCGCGTGCGGGATACGGTCGCGCATCGCGGGAGTCTCCGCGTGCGGGATACGGTCGCGCGTCGCGCGCACCGGGACGCGCTGACGGACGTCCATCGCGCCCGGCACTCGCTGGGCGAGGTCGCCGATCCGATCGATCATCACGGGTCGGGCCACCGGCACGACTGGAATAAGGAGGGCGACCGTCTGAGGTCGAATCATCGCGGTCACGACGTGGTCCGCGTGGTGCGCCGTCACGCGGCGCGAAGCCGCCACCGGCACGACTGGAATAAGGAGGGCGACCGTCTGAGGTCGAATCATCGCGGTCACGACGTGGTCCGCGTGGTGCGCCGTCACGCGGCGCGAAGCTGTTACTGCGGTCGATGCGGCGCTCAGCGCCATCGCGTGGCGTCCGTCCCGCGAAGTCACCGCGTGGTGCGCCACCGGTGCGCGGTGGTCGTCCCTGCGATCCACCCTGTCCCCCGCTTCGAGGGCCTCCGGGACGCCCACCTGGAGCGGGTCGACCCGCGCTCGAGGCGCGACGGGGTGAAGGTTTGGGAGAAGGCATAGAACAATCCTACTAACGATGTTCGCGAAACGCGAAAGATGAATGACGAGCGAGCAAAGCAAAGGTAAAACGCCAACACCACGTTGGTGCGACAATGCGAAAACCCCCCACCGTGAGGTGGGGGGTTTTCAAGAAATCCCGGCGGCGACCTACTCTCCCAGGGGGGGACCCCCAAGTACCATCGGCGCTGGTGGGCTTGACTGCTGTGTTCGGAATGGGAACAGGTATATCTCCACCGCCATAACCACCGGAAATTATGCGCCCGACCACTTTCGTGGTCAGAACGGAGGGTGGTTAAACTCCTCCGCTCTTTGAGCGTCCTAGAACGAGCACGAACATCATAACTCCAAGCCCTCGGCCGATTAGTACCGGTCAGCTGAATGCGTTACCGCACTTACACTTCCGGCCTATCAACGTGGTGATCTCGCCACGGGCCTTACCTGGTTAACCCAGTGAGTGAATTTATCTTGAAACGGGCTTCGCACTTAGATGCTTTCAGCGCTTATCCCACCCGCAGGTCGCAAAACAGCCATGCCCTTGGCAGGACAACTGTCACACGAGAGCTGCGTTCGTCCC